>Ga0209395_1000488_pt1 | contig 57734 bp, 54 predicted proteins | sample GOMGulsemesocosm_3_FD_184635 | JGI IMG/M metagenome (GOLD analysis project Ga0209395, IMG submission 184635) | Methane-oxidizing microbial communities from mesocosms in the Gulf of Mexico - GOM9D Gulf of Mexico (SPAdes) (version 2) | ecosystem: Environmental > Aquatic > Marine > Cold seeps...
CTATGAACCTTTCGGTACACAATTTTAAAACACTCGGGATATTTTGGCTCAGCACCACTGCGGTCCGATTTCGCCAAAATGGTGGTTTTAAAATTGCACCGCAACCAATCATACACAAAACCGTTGTACCCAATTGCCGAGAAAACCGAAATCACTATGAAAAAAATCTATTACATTGGAATTTTAACTTCTTTTATACTTTTCTCTTGCAAAGAAAATAATACTTCCAATAAAAAAAAGAAAACCGAAACAATTGTAAAAATTGAAAACATTTCGATAGCCGAAATAATTAGTATTCCAGAAAATTTTAAGAAAAAATATGAAATAAAAAAAGAGGAAGATTTAAGTTATGACGGAATAAAAAGAACACAATTTAGAATTGTAATTCCAAGCGGACTTGACAAAATAACAGTTGAAAACAACATTAAACATTCCGTTTTAAAATCATATGAAAAAGAGAAAACTGATGGAATTTCAATACTTGTTTATGAAAAAGGAGATAATATTGAAAGTGCATTTTCAGTTGCAAAAGGAGACTTTGCACCAAATGGAAAATGGGAAAATATTGAGAAAGGTGTTTCCTTGGGGAAGTATAAACTGAACATAGATTTAAACGAACCATATTTCAAACCTAAAGAAAAGAGTGAGAAAGCAAATTCTCCTGTAGTACTTTACAAATCTGAAAAATATGACAGAGCAAAAAGAAAATTTGTCAAAGCCTATTCAGTTCCTTTATCAAATTCAGCAAGAGAATGGACAAAAGAAAATATAATAGTAAATGTTCCAAATAATTCTAAAGGAAAAATAATTGACGTTTACAAAGAAAAATTAAATGGAGGTTCTGAAATTATAAGATATAAAGTTCAAGTAAAATATAAAGGAAAGAATTATAAAGGTTGGATAAATAGTGAAGAAATAAAAAAATAACTGGGTACAACACCGTATAAAAATAATGCGTAGTTTAGTACCTAATCAAAGGTTAGTACGCTTTTGTTACGTCTGATTTTCCTTCGGAAAATCCTCGCATACAAAACCGCACTATTCTTATACAAACACGTTGTACTTCATACCGAAAAAACCGAGAATGGAAATAAAAAAAGGTTTTAAAATAGATAACCCAAATGTCTTTATTCCTTGGAATATTACAGGAAAAGAATTGACTGAGTTATTTGCTGGAAACGAATTGAAAAATGTGGCAAAAGGATATTATACATTTCCGTGTGAATCATTAAATGGATTGAAATGCATAATTGGATTTCACTTTGAACCGAGGGAAAATGGAAACCTAAACGAATTGGAGTTCTTTCGAGCTGAATATATTGACCAGAAAAAATCCTTTGAGGAATTTCAGTACCACTTTGAAAATGAATTTGGAAAAGCGACAAAAAAATCTAAAGGAAATGAAGGTTTTGAAAATTATGAATGGAGGATAAAAGGAATTCAAATTGTTCATTATGTATTTGACCGTTTCGGACCTGAAGAACATATGAAAATAAAGTACGAAAGTACAACACCGTGCATAATTAATTGCTTAATAAGTTTTTCCTTCGGAAAAACCTCGTGGACTTCAAAGACTTGTAATTATTAACTATTTATTCGCTAAATTCACGCAAACAAATCATGCACAAACACGTTAGCAACAATTAGGAAAACAGATTGGAAAAGAACGAATACATAGAATTTAAAATTAACAATACAGATAAGTTTAGTGACTTAACTGAATTACTTGACCTGATTTCCGAATCAAAAAAAAGTGGTGATTATAAAACTGACGATTATTGGTTTGAAAAATTCCCAAATTATACTCTCAAGCATTACTATTTCAGAGATTCTGATTTAAAACCTGAATTTAAAACTAGTAAATCTGATGGTGGAACTTGGCATTTTTATTCAATGGCTCAACATCTAGTTGAAAATATAGATATTGAGTTTTTAAAATGTGAAAATATTGGAGATGGAAAAGGACGGCTTGAATTCTATGCTTGTGGATATCCATATGGTGGAATTACAGGTTTGACTATGTTTCTTAATTCATTTGACTTTAAAGCGATTGAAATAGATGAAGGTGGTGGAATATATCGTGTGGAATGGAAAAACGATACGGAATTCGAATTAAAAGAAATAAAAACGGTTGCTAACAATAGCTATAATTCGTTGTGGCAAAGAGTTAAAACAAAGTTTAATTTATAAAATATAGGTCTGGATTTCGGCGGAATAATCCTATGGATGATTCCACAACGAAATGATAGCCGAGACCGTTAGCATTCATTTATGTTCACACTAATAAGAAAAATTAAGAATAACCGAAATGAAAAAAAACCTATTATTATTAATACTAATTTATTTGATTATTTCTTGTAGTAAAGATTCAACTGAACCAACTATATCTAATCATACAATTAATCAGTCAATTAAAATAAATATTCCAATAGGTCCTCAAGGAGATTATACTACAATATATAGTGAATTTGATTTTTCTCCCCTATACCAGCACACAAATAACAGATACAGAGTTAATATACAAGGTATTGAAGTGAAATCAGTTAACTATATTTTTAAAAATCTCGACAGATATGACGATATAATATTAGATTCTTACGCTATATCATTTAATGGTATAGAAATTAATAATACCACAAACCCAACTAATTTATTACAACTAATTAATCAAGGTGTCACACCAATTGAAGGAAATCAAGAGCTTTTTGAACAATTATCTGAAAGCTTATTAATTAACTCACATGTCAATGTTTCATCTTATGGAATACTGCAATGGGATGGAAACCCTAATGATTTTGAAATTGAAGTTATTATCAATATTGATATAATTGAAAAATAATGAGACTAGTACCTAACCACTAAATTGAAAAACGAAATGCCAACACCGTGCATAATTAATTGCTATATTTAAACAACAACATAATTATATAAAGGAATGAAAAGAAATTCTCAGGAGACAATATATAAGATTCAAGAATTTTCATTTTGGTTATTAATCTCAAGAATAATTGCAGTTGGAGTATCTATCTATTTTATTCTGAATTACAACAGTGATCCAGTTTTCAATGGAATTATAATACTCTTTTCAGGATTTATTGTATTCATTGCTACCCGAAAAAAATCAATAACGGCGACTAAATATGGGATACAAACAAAGGAATTTAATTTGTTGAATGTTTTCACAAAAGAGAAATTTATTAGTTACAAAGATATTTCTAATATTGAATTCACTCCAAGTGATTTTTCGGCCACAATGTTTCTTCTAAATAGGGTGATCTATTCAGGAACTGACTCTAATAAAGAATCAATTTTGAAAATAAAAATGAAAGATGGGAAAGAAATTGAATTAAAAAATATTGGAGACACATTGGATGTTGAAAATTTAAATAAGATTATAATTGAAAACAAATAAAACAATTTATAACACCGTGTATAATTAATTGCTTGCTATTCGGTGAATTAAAAATTAAGTTTTAAATTCACCATTGAAAAAGGCTATGAACCTTTCGGTACACAATTTTAAAACACTCGGAGTATTTTGGCTCAGCACCACTGCGGTTCGATTTCGCCAAAATGGTGGTTTTAAAATTTCACCGCAACTATCCTTACACGAACACGTTGGCAATAATAAAAAAAATGAAAAAAATATTTATCATCACCATCCTACTTTTTACATCCTGCTTTCCTTCTAAAGAGGTTATTTCAGGAAGCTATGATATTAATAGTGAATTAAATTTTAAAATACTAAGATACTCTGAACCAACTACTATTCCTGGCTTTATAAGAGATAATAAAGCAAAATATGTTGAATTGACAATTATTATATCTAATAAAAGTAATAAACCAAACAAAGTAAATTTTGAAAATTTCTATATTGAAAGTGATAACGGAATAAAATCACAATTATGGAGAGTATATAAAACAAGTCTTATCATGAATACCATCATTAAAAAAGAAGTTGATTTCAAAAGCCTTGAAACTAAAAAGTTATGGTTATTCTTTTTAACAGGAAAGAATGAAACTATTAAATCTCTAATTTTTAACCAACAAAAAGTTGAATTAAAATATGGAAAAACAAAACAAGTAATGCATTAAACAACTATTGCCAACACCGTGTATAATTAATTGCTAGTACTACTCTACTTACGAAAATCCTCGCGGATTTTCTAGTTGGTTTTGTATTTACTAAATTAGATGCTTAATCAACGCAACAACTCATACACAAACACGTTGGCACAAATTGAATGGGAAGAATAAGAACATTGAACGGAATACCAAATGAATTAGTTCAAAAATATCTTAGTACTTTAATGTATTACGATAAAGGATATATGGCAGACTGGATTTGGAAAAAAATGAATGAACTTAAAATCACAACAGCCGAAATTGACTTATTCAATGAAACAACAAATCCGACTGAATTAAAAACAAAACCTATTGTCGCTTATCTTTATGAGTTACGAGAATTAATTAAAAAGCAATTAATAATAAAAAAATTTGATTCCGATTACCTGAATAAAGGATCGTTCAAAATTTCGATAGATAAACTCGGAGAACCATATGGAATAGTTACTATTCAGTGTGTTTTGGAGAATAAAGAAAATCGACAGTTTCATGGAAAAACATATCAGGAAAGAACATATCCAATTGCTGATTCATTCTTTGAAAAAATTATTAAAGGAATAAAATAACTTGTGCCAACAACGTGTATAATTAATTGCGGCGGAATTTCCTTGGCGGAAATTCACTCGAATTAATTATCTTTCCGCAACGGCGGAAAGTACATCGCACTTTTAACCGCAACAACTCATACACAAACACGTTGCCGAAAATTAAACAAGCATGCATAAAATAAAGAAAATTCAACGTATTGTCATATCCATTATTTCATTTTTAATTTGTTGTCACAACCTACAAGGACAAGAATTAATTGGAGAAATTAAAATACCAAAAAATTATGTAAACATTACAAATTTGTCTGGGTCTTTAAATGATTCTATAACATTTCATCTTATTATTAATAAAAATAAGAAGGTGAAAAATTATCAATCAAAATTATATTTCTTTAATGAGAGCAAACAAAGTAAAGTAATTGACTTACCTGTAGAGGAAAAAAAACCAATATATCTAGCCTTTCACACAAATGATAGTATGTTAACTTTAATCCGAAAACCTAAAAAAGGTACTACAATAGAGGATATCAATTATTTAACTGGTGAAATTATTTCAAAAACTTTTTCTTTAGAGATACGAAAGATTTTGTCTCATAAAAACACAACTTTTTTAATGGGCAAAATGTTTAATGGTTCATTAGACTATGCAATGATAAAAAACACCAAATCAATTAAAAGAAAAATATTGCATTCCAATAAAAAAATAGCCACAACATTTTTTAAGTATTTCATTAAAGATTCAGAATTAATAAATGATGTACAATTTATAGAGAATGGACCTATTAAGGTATTTAAAGGATTTTATAACAATGAAAATTTAAGTTTTGTTAATGACGCTAAGAAGCAGGGGGAAATAAATATAATAAACATCGATCATGAAGGTAATATTGATACTAAGAAAATTAGTGTTAATAAAAAAAGTAAGCTTAAAAAAATGAGTTCTTTTATTAAGGGTACCTTTTTATTTAATTTTAGCATGTCAAAAACTAATGCTTTCTTGAACATTTACGATATCAAAACTTCGCAATTAATTAAATCAATAACTTACAATATGAAAACATTTGGTCCCTACACTAATATTGTAATTAATGGAAAAAAAACAAACGAATCATTTAACAAAAAAAGATTCTATAAAAGTTTTTTCCCACAAGCGATTGGATCCATGTACAATGCTGAGCTATATATCGGTGTAAACAAGTCTGACAAAGACGGCTACATTGTAAAAATAGGACACCTAGACAAAAATACATACAAGAACCAATCTTCCGAGAATTTTTGGTGGCACAGCCCTGCATTTAGCTTACAATACAATGTAGGTTCTGGTCGTTTTTCTAGCGGTTTTAATCCTGTTGCAGGAGCCTCTCTTTTAATTTTTCACGCGTTGGCAGAAAATAAAAGAAAAGGAAACTATTTTGAGATAAATTTAGACGCTGATTTAAATCATACAGAGGAAAAACTGACTCCCTTTCACAAGTTTTTTGACGAAAATCAATATCTTTTCAGAATTAAAAACTTAATGACTTTAAAAAGGCATTTCTTTATCCCTCAAAAGAAAAATGTTAGAATGATTAATTTTAATCGCAAGGATAATGTATACCTATTATATAATCTGCCGCTAATAAAATAACAATTGCACACACTGTAAATTATTTGCTAATACCCTCCTGACTCATCAATGTAATAACCATAGATATAAACGTTTAAACAACATAAAAAATGAAAACTAAATTACCTCTTGGATGTGTAGTATATACCGAAACAAATAATGGTATAAAAGCCGAATTGCTTTATCGTAAAAATGACAAAACCGAACATGGTAAGGGCCTGGGATTACGATTGACTGAATTGAATAAAAAAAGAAAATTTGTAGGCGAATATGAAATTACCTATACAGACGCACATGGAAATAAATCACCAACACTTCATTTGATTATTTCATTCGAATCTGGGCATTATCAATTAGTTTGGAGCAAGGATAAAAAAATTACAGATATAGGCATTGGGATAGATTGTGATAACAAACTATTCGCTAGCTACACAGAAGTAATTTAATTTACAATCAGAATCATTGCTATACATAGCAAACTATGCAAAAATCCTAATTTAAGAGGCCGTTTTAGCTGAACATGACTGCAATAAAATAATGCGACACTAAAAACTTCAGTCACACAAACAGTTGCGTTAATACATACATCTTCAGGTATCTTTATGTACTAGTTAAGAAGTTCGCACATTGATATCTCCCAGATAATCTCTTAGCGCCCCAACTGTTTGTACACGATTAACACTCTTTTTTTGCCTTTCCATTTTTAGTCTAAATAACAACACTTTATCTTGATTTTTATCTGTAATATTATTGGTAATGTTTGAATCATGTCTGCGATAAAGAAGCACTGTCTCATTTATTCTGTGTTTGACTATATTATTTTCCCATGCCCTCATAAACCAATCTGCATCATCGCCGTAGGTTAATTGATCTTCAAACATCCCTACCGTTGTAAAAACCGATTTCCTGTATAGGCTACACCCCAAAAAACAGTGGTAAAAAGCAGGTATTTTTGTTTCAAACATATTCACATTCTTAACTTTAAAAAGATGCTGCACCCTACCTTCAACAATATCAACCTTGGGGTTGTTTATTAAATAATTTGCTAATTTGTACAAGGAGTTATTTATATACACATCATCGGCATCAATAAAAGTAATAAACTCGCCTGTTGACATCAGCAAAGCTTTATTTCTGGCCTTTACTGGTCCGGTATTGTCTTGATAAATGTATTGTATCTCTGGAAACTGTTTGGCTATTTTTGCGCTACCATCAGTTGATCCGTCATCTATTACAATAATCTCAACGGTCTTATATTCTTGAATTAAAACACTTTCAATGGCTTGTTTTATATACAGTTCTCCATTATATACAGGTATGATAATACTTATTAAAGGATTGGGATTACTCAAGAGCTAGTTTATGGAATTAGTATGGAATTGCCCTTACGGTATTTCCCGCCAATATAAGACTGCATGGCATCACCAAAACCTAATGGTTTTTCGGTCATAGAAAGTGTTCTCATTGGAACAAATCGAAGTATCCATAGACAGTCTGCAGGATAACTCATGGTACTTAGATCTTGTATTAATTGTTTCATTGCCTTTTTATTAAGCCAAACTAACCGATAACCATAAGGAGGAAACGACAATAAATTAATACCCCCTTTTGATTCTATTGTTTTTGCTCTACCATCGTCGTGATGCATTATTAAAACATTTGAATGTGGAAACTCTTTTTTACACGTTGCAATGGCATTTTCCATGGCTATTACCGATGTGAATTCTGTTGGTCTTATATCGTCTTCCATGACTACAATTTCATCATACCCCATTTCTAATGCGTGTTTAAGCAGTAATATATGGGAAGTTGCACAGGCAATTTCACCTTCTGATAAAGGCCTCTTAATTAATTTGATTGTTTTTTCTTCATCGTATGGAAAGATATAATTGCCATTTTCTAACGCTCTTCTATCAAATGCTTTAAAGAACTCGATATTAAAACCATGTTTTTTTATCCATTCCTCTTCAATCATTTTGCGTCTTTCGGTAGCACGTTCTAAATTCAAGCAATATATTTTCATGACTAGTTAGTTTAATGACTTTAATAATTTAGAAACAACCGGAGTAATTCCATTTAAATTTCTTCCTAAAAATAATTTAAAACATTGTGTTGATTTAGTAAAATCTGCCATAACTTTTAGATCATTAGTATTACCTAATCTAAGCTGAAGGATTGTACTAGGGGCTAATGATTTTAAAGTTTCAAATGAAGATTGTGATTCAAAAAATGATTCTTCTTGATCATTCAGCTGAGGGCTCAAAATAGCCTTAATAGGGCTTTGAAGGATTATTTGATCTCGATATAATTCATTTAAAAACATTAAAGGTTTGTCGTAAACCTCTTTGTTTTTATTAAACGCAATTTTTGAAATGGTTGGGAAATTTTCAAGATGCTTTGTATGTAATTTACCTGAACAAAACAGGGAGTACGCAATCGGCTTCTTATCGAGTTTAACGAGTATATAATCGTCGCTTAAATAATTTAAGCCACCAATTAAACTTTGAATCGAAGTGGTTGATTTGCCCATACCTCCTTTTCCTACAATGAGAATGGCACGCGTATTGTTAGCGATACATCCCGCATGCAAAATATGTAAGCCTACTTTTTTTGACCATAATTTAAATACTTCAAAAAAAGGGGCAGCCAAAAAGTAATTCGGTAATTTATGCTTGTCTTTTACACAGACTATAACTCTATTTGTAAGCAGGTCATACAGATGAAAAATTGATCTATTTTCATAATAAATGATAGCGTAGTTCCCAAATGTATTTTGACTATATTTCTTCCCATTTGGATGCACAAACAATTCATTGGGAGGTTCTGGTAAATGAATACCACTTTCTAATTGATCCCAAACAAGTATCTCCAGTCCATTTTCACTCTGCGTAATTTGAGGTAAGTGCATCATTGCTCTACAAACAAAAGACTGCAAGGCTTCACCAGCAGTCTTTATATTTATGTTATTACCTGCTATATCAAGACACAGCTCTTCTTGTGCATTTAGTTTTTCACAAGCCTTCGTAAATGTACTTTCTAATTTCTCAAAATAAGTTTTCGCAATGCTAGCTAGATATTCATCATTCATAGTATAACGAACGTTATCTATTATGATAACAATGCTAACTCTTCCATATCTGTATGGATTTCAACCATAGGCTGTACATACATATCAATAGTTGCTTGGGCTAACCAATCATTACTTAATATTTCTGATGGTTTAGTAGATTCAACGATTATCTTTTCTACAATAAGCTCTGAAACCAAGCTGTTAAAATCGTCATTTATTGTGTCTGCATTTACAGCAAACAATTCGGCAATTTTAGCAACAGCGTTTTCTTTAGAATTTCCGTCTAAAACTAATCGCAAAAAAATAGCAGCCGTGTTTTTGATACTATAGTACCTTCCAGATACTATGTTTACCGTTAAAACTTCATTGTCAAAGTGCTCAGCACTTACATCTGGGGAATTTAATTTAAAGTGAGTCATATATTTTTTTTTTAAATATAATAAATAATGTTAACAATCCACATATAATACACACAAATTAAAGCTGTTAGACAAGCGTCATTTCAGACTCTCCCAAAATTTTCGATTGAATACAAAAAATAATGTATTCAACTTAGAGGTGTACACAATAACAATTCCTAATATTTTATAAAAGTTACTCGAAAGAGAATAAACTTTCCCCCTTCTTCTAAATGAAGTCAACTTACCAATAAATTCATCTTCCAAAAATGGCGTATCAATCCATACTCGACTATCTCCTTTGGTGGTTATTAAATATTTATTGTTAAGTAGTTGTTTTTTGAAATACCGGTGCACTATCCATTTATTTTCTGATTTAAATACGGCGATGTCGCCTCTTTTCAGCGTCACTATATTGCATTTCTCAATTGTAGCCACGTCTCCTGCTCTGAGTAAAGGATACATGCTAAATCCGTTCAAACGTAGCGTAACCCGCTTATTAATATTCAATAATTTTAAACTTAGGTCAGAAGAGTTTGCGCTGCGCATTGGTTACTTATGATTTTATTATAATTGATAATTCATTTTTGATGAAACTCCTTGTTCTACAACGCTCCCTTTTTTTACACTATATATTGTATCACAATTTTTCAATGTATTTTGTCTGTGGGTTATAAGAATCACTGTGTTAATTATTTCATTATTTCTAATATTCTCCAAAATCAGATCTTCAGTTTCGTAGTCGAGTGCATTGGTTGCCTCGTCTAGAACCAGTACAGAAGGGTTTCTATAAAATGCGCGTGCTATGCCTATTCGTTGGCGCTCACCCCCAGATAAACGCACGCCTTTTTCTCCAATAACATGATAGTAGCCTTTAGACGATGATTTTAAAATGATATCCTCAATGCAGGCCATTTTAGCTGCCTCTTTTACTCGATTTATATCTATCTCATCTTCAGGGGTACCGAAGGCAATATTATTAACAAAGGTATCATCATTCAAAAAAACATGCTGTGGAACATAACCAATAGTATCTTGCCACTGTTTTATATTTTGTGCATTAATTTCTATATCATCAACAAAAAACCTGCCCTTTGTTGGTGTTTGCAGTCCTAAAATAACATCTATCAATGTGGTCTTTCCAGCACCCGTAGAGCCAATAATTGCAATGGTATTACCTGCTATAATTTCAAAATTAATCGAGTCTAAGATACGATGATTTGATGCTGGATACTTAAAGCATATTTGCTCTAAACGTATCTTATCATGTAATTCAATCTTGCGCGTTGAATTTATCGTAGCATAAGAATCATCCAATTTGTTTTCAAAAGTTAAATCTGAACAAATACTTTCCAATACAGGTGCTGTACACTCTAACCTAGATATAAGCGAATAAATTTGCTGGATCACCGGAATTAACCTCAATCCAACAAAAGCATATAGGGACAACAACGGCAGTACATTGGTTATATTTGTTGTTTGAATTATTTTCATAAAGAGCAAAAAACCTATGATACCTCCAAAAGCAATTGCTTGAAAAATGTACCTAGGCAATTCGGCCATGGTATTCATAGTTGTTTTCATTTTTGCTTGTACCTCTAATGGTTTTCTGAATTTTAATAATGCAAAAATTTCTAAGTTAAAAAATTTTATTTCTTTAATGCCTCCTAAAGTCTCTTGTGTTAATTTATACAGGGACGATTGCGCATCATTTTTTCTCTGACCAACACTTCTTCTTTTAGCATAAAATATAAAATAAATGAATAGGTATGAAATAGTTACTAAACCAATTGAGATTAATGCGCCTATTGGATTGGCAATAATTAACAATAAGATTAAAAAAAATGAAATTGTGATGTTTGAAATAATTAAAAATGCAGGTAAAAGGGCTTCTGAAGATAAATAATGAGAGTCTAATAGCAACGACTTACTAAGTTTTGCTGAATGCCTATTCACAAACCAACTATAGGGCTGAGACAAATATATTTTAAGTAATCGTTGCGTGGTATCAGACGATATAGTGTGCACAAACTTAGATATGATATAACTGGAATAAGCCCTAAAAACAAAACTAATTACCACCAATACAAACGCAGAAACACCCAAAAACAGAATAAAACTGTCGGTCGAACTAAATTCGAGAAAATCGTATGTAAATCGCAAATAGCTATTCGAATCTATATTATCTGGTTTTGAAACAACGTAAATTAAAGGTAGAATGGACGCCGTACTAAGCATTTCAAAAATCCCTGTAAAAATCATTACAACAAACAGAAAACGGATTTTTTTCTTTTGCTCAGGAACTACTAACTGAAGTATTTGTTTTATTAATTTTATCAATAGGTTTCTTTTTATTTAATCAGCTTTAACAGCTTATAAGAATGATATATAAATTTGCTTTTATTTTGTTTGTTATATTGATCATTTATATAGCTTGGATTCGGAAAAACAAAACCTAAGGTTAAATCAATTATTTCATGTGCATTTTTCGTTTTTTTATAATAACAGGCTAATCTTCCCTTAATTTTATACCATATAAAAAATATTTGTGAATATAAATTTGTGCTAAACATATTTAAAAACGACATTTCAGCTACAGTAGATATCTTTTTAGTTTCATCCCCCCCTGTTATTTCATGGTCTATTTTTAGCTTAAAGTATTTGACGCAAATTTTAAGCACTTGGCTTATTTCATTTAGACAGTTATACTCTTTACTTGTTTTATATAATTTCTTCCAATCAATCTCGCTCCTATACAATTTCACAAACTCAATAATATCTACAAAATTTCTTAGCTTTAAAATTGAGCTTATCATATCTGAGTAGGCATGTAAACACAAATGTTGCAAACAATCAGTTTTATCTAAATAGGAGGCCTGATTACTCTTTTCAACTATTGTTTTACTTCTTTTCCAATAGTCGTTTATATTTACATTAAACGATCGGAAAGCATTATGAATACCAATGTGCAATTCAATATTTGTATCCCCAGTTGTTATGCTATAAGGATGGTGAGTTATATTTTTAGAAATCCTTTCTAGTGTTTTGGACTTAAATAAAAAAACCTTCATTTCCCAACCTTTTGTCAGTATTAATTCTTTAACTTTTTCTATATCCGATTTTTGAATCAATACATCAATATCACTCATTGGTCGAACCCCAGAATCCTGATATACAAATTGGTTCAAATAGCCTCCTTTTAAAGGGATAAGTGTAATGCTATTGGATGTTAACACTGCTTTCAACTTTTGATAATCATGATTTTTTTTAGCATTGCGGATACAATTTTTAATATATTCTTCTTTTAAATTTTTAACAAAAAAATCAGGGACCTCGTTTTTGCTATTTGAATTAAGGATGTTTTTATAAAAAAACAAGGCTGTTTGTGTTCGTATCAATATTTGATACAATTTATGCCAATCTTTAATTAGGGGGATTAACAACTTGAATCTTTTTAATTCTTCAATACTTAATGTGTATTGACAACCTAGCACGACAATTTTTTTAGTAGGATTTTGGAGATTTATCATGTTAGTTTTAAACTTTATTCAGAAAAAAGCATGGTTAGCAGATCGAAAAGTAAAGCTAAGTTTTTTTGATGCTAATCACAAAGAAATCATGGTTTTATTCACTAGATCCAAGCGGGTGTCAATCCACTACGAAACTACTTATAAAAATTAGTAGAAATAGCAATAGGTGGAAGATCAACGCTTACTTGAAGAAAAAAACACATCTAAATTCAGCATAGAATGGCTGTAACAAATACAAAAAGAATCATGGATTTTCTAGTTTAACAGGTATTTCCTAAATTAGTCGTTTGCACATTTCATAACCCAGTTGTATCTAAATTATTTAAATGAACGAACTAACACTTGAAATTAATTCTAACGAAGAAATCTGGACCCTTTTTGATAAGAACGTTGACTCAATTTTCATACATAGATTCATCCCTAATGAAACTCTTGAATGGTGGAAAACAGATTTTAACACTGGTTCTGGAAAGAAGTTTAAAAACTTGTCTGTAAGAAGTATGGAAATGGATGTACAAACAGACCTAAACGGGTTGAAAAAAATACTCGCAATGAATACAAGACAGTTGCGAATTTATCAATTTGAAAAGCCGGTACCTGATACACTCTCTTTTGAAAGTTTACCAGAGAATAACCGAAATCAAATTTTAAAACAGAATGGCCTGAAACACTTCTTCTTTCTCAATTTTGAATATATAACTGTTGCTAGTTTTGATGCAGCTTTTCTAACGAATATTGAATCAAATCCAACATTTGAAAAGCGAATTATAGAAAGAGGCACTGCTACATAAAGCTCTTTGTTAACTTCAACCAAAATCAATTACAAGCACGAACTAATGCTCTGAATAGTACAATAATGCACAACCTGCTTATCAAGTACGAGATTCGCTTAATATTTGCTACATTAGCAAGCCTGATACACAAATAAACTCTTATGGGAATTACCGAATTAACTAAAAGACCATCGATTGAAAATAATAGCAGGTTAAGAAGCAAGTATTTTCAATTCGAAAAGCTCCTAAATGAACTAAATACAAAGGAACTCACAAATGAAATTGTGCTTGCTATTAATAATAATATCAAACAATTAAATGCTATTACTAATTCTGAAAAAGAATTGGGCAAGCAACTTAGAAAGAGTCAAACCACCATTCTAAAAATTATAGAGAAAGACCTGAAATTGGTTCCTAAAAATCATTACCGAAATACTTGGTTGGCCATTGGAATGTCTGCTTTTGGGATTCCTCTCGGTGTTGCCTTTGGAGCAAGTCTCGGGAATATGGCATTTATTGGCATTGGTTTACCAATTGGTATGGCAATTGGCATCGCTGTAGGAACTTCAATGGACAAAAAAGCAAGCGACAATGGAAAGCAACTTGACATAGAGATTAAACCCTAAATTAACCTTGCCGAAATTTTATTGCTCTAGAATTCCCTTCTTTACAATACTAAATTCAATTAAATGAATTCAGAAAAAAAATAGCACAATGAATTCTCCCCTATAAAAAAGGAATACAGTTGATATAAAATTCTATTTAATTTACTGACAAGGATTTCTTTTGTTAGCTATCTGTACACCTGGAGACACTAATACACATCCTTTTTAACATGTATTATTTAGCCCGCTACGTATCTGTTTTAGCCTTTAGAGTTCTACCATTAGAATATAAAAAATATCGTTTCATTCTGTTATTTTAAACTTCATAAATAAACAGAGTTTATGAACACAGAAATACATGTTTTATATGGTAGATACTAGTATAAAAGCTCTGAAATTTCAACCTCCATAATCTTCAATTTATTTCTAATCACTCCTATTTTCACTTGACATTAAAACACTAAAAATATACTGCTATAAGAACTCTAAACAAATACGTATTTCTACTTTGTTCCTAAAACGAGTATAAACACGCTTAAGAAGCTGTTTCATCAATCATATATTTACAATTAGTTAATATTTTAAACTTAATCAACTAATTCACTAAAACAATGAAACTAACCTTTAATGTTCTCATTCTATTCATTAGTCTTGCATTGCTCAGTGCGTGTTCGCATAAGAAAGAAAAAAAGAAGTACGCAAAACTTCCCGCTACGCATGCTTCAAATGTTGTTATCAGCGCAACCATTCCCACCCAAATAACCTCTACCGGAAACCCAGTAACACTAGCGTCACTTCAACATGATTTTGATGTACTATCATGGCAATCATTTATTGCTTTAAACTGGCCTGCCAATGCAGATGGAACTCCTAAAGACAATGTAACTTTTGGAGAGAATGAATCTGGAATGACCGTTTGGCAATCTTGGAAAAGTAGTCGGGAAATATTCCTCCCTAAAGGGAAAAAACCAAATGCCTGGGGAGAAGTAGAAAATATTCCTATTGTATGTGATAGCATCAGCGCAGAAGATTTAAAAAACGGAATCATCACTTTAACACAAGTAGGAAAAACACCCAATGTGTTAGATGAAAGTGGAGAACCTTTTCAAACAGGTCCTTTAATTGATCAAAACGGAAACTATACACGGTATGAAATTTTAACCAATGAAGTCATGTTTGATTACATTGTTGACAATACCCTTTACAGCTACGAAGGACAAAAAGCTTTTGGAAAAGAAGCCGATTTTCCATTTAGCAATCCAAAAACAGGCAAAGAAGGTGCTATTATGGTAAAAGCTGCATGGATTAAAATGGAAGGAAAGTATGATGCTAGTCAATTTCACACTGCTTATGCATTGGTATATGACAATGAAGAGGAACATGCTGGAGTCGAATCTGCCTGTTCTCTCGTAAAAGTTGGCTTGGTTGGATTGCATATTGCCCATAAAACTAAAGGAGACCCTCAATGGGTCTGGTCAACCTTTGAACACGTAGCAAATGCACCAACTCAAGGAGAACCCGTAAATCGTAGTTTTTACAATTATCACGACCCTACTAGTACCTACCCAGTAAATGAACCTCCTGCTAGACCTTGGAACCCCGCAAATACCGGCACTACTCCAACAAAAGTAGAACGTGTGATTCCTATTGATGCTGATGCAAAAGCCTTGAATACTAAATATCAAGTTGCCTTAGAAAAATTATATAAAGGATCTGTTTGGGCTAACTATGAATTAATTAGTACACAATGGCCTACAGATGCAACTAGTGTTTCAGATCTAACAGGAAAACCAGCTCCGACATTTTTGGCGAATGCTACCCTAGAGACTTACATTCAAGGAACAGTTCCGCAAACATCAAGCAATTGTATTGCTTGTCATAACAATGCCGATATGACCAATGGAATGTTCTCTGATTTCACATATATATTACAACGTGCAAAAGGAAAAAAAGAAGAAGAAGAAATAAAATCAAAGAAATAGACATGGAACAACAAATGAATAATTTCGTAGGTCTTAGCGCAGTATTAACTGGATTCGCTTCAGGTACAATTGCTCCGGCTATAGACCCAATAAATGTAAAAGCAGAATATTACGCAAAATTTCAAGCTGAAATTGGAAATAATTTATTCTTTAAAATACTGTTAGATTTTCAAGAGCTAACTAAGAATGAATCAGATCCTTTAAATCTAACTCCTGCAACATCTCTTCAAGTAGGTGAAGCAATGTTAGCTGCATCTAATGGTGAAACATATGTAATGTCTTGCAGACAGTTAATTTTCTTATGGTATTCAGGAGCTTGGGCAACTGTTAACGGGAGTACGACTTCTAGTGAGATGTTGTCTGCAAAAAGCTATTCCCAAGGGTTGGCATGGCAAGTAATGCAATCGCATCCAATGGGCGATTCTAACTATCGATATGGATATTGGGCAAACAAACCCGCAGATTTAAGTGGATATACAGGTAATAATAACTAAAACGCAACAAGATGTCAACAACAACAAATTATGATGCAATTATAGTAGGTTCTGGAGTAGCTGGAGCTATTGTTGCTTACAAACTAGGGTTAGCAGGAAAAAAAGTACTGATTTTGGAAGCGGGGCCTAAAATTCCGACAGATCGAAGTAAATATATGGATACTTTTTTCAAGGCTAATGTAAAATCGCCTGAATCACCATATCCGCCAAGTACACAAAATGCAATTCCTTCAACCGAAGAAAACCCATTAGGGTTACCAGATCCTGGAAAAGAAAACACACCAAGATATACCGTTTTACAAATTAACTCATGGAGAAAACCAACACAATCTTATTTTGATTTTCAACAACAAAAACCCGGCTTACAAGGAGACAGTCCCGAAGCAAACTTTGCGTACGGTAGTTCTTACGAACGTATTGGAGGTGGAACCACTTGGCATTGGTTAGGAACAAGTTTGCGTTTCTTACCCAATGATTTCAAATTAAAAACAAAATATGGAGTTGGTGTTGATTGGCCAACTGCTAACAACCAAGATTTTTATGATTACTTAGTGCCTTATTATGAACAAGCAACGAAAGAAATAAATGTAGCAGGAAGCAAAACAGATTTAGACAAATTGTACCAACAGTTCGATGGACAACAAACATTTGGAACCGAATACAATTATCCAATGCCAGCCATTGTAGAATCTTTAGTTGATGAAGAATTTGCTAACAAGGTAACTGCTATGCCACCTATTGATGGGGCACCTGTCTACGTAACTCCTACTCCACAAGGAAGAAATTCTAGAGGCGGAGAAAGACGTCAATGTGCAGGAAACACCAACTGTATTCCTATTTGTCCGATTCAGGCAAAATACGATGCCACGGTAACCATTGCAAGAGCATTGCAAACAAAAAATGTTGATATCTTGTACCAACATGTTGTCAGCAAGGTTTTATTAGACCCAGTAACAGATGAAGTTATTGGTGTAGAATATATTACTTATGACACACAAACTGGTAATGCTACGGGAACGGGCACTGCAACAGCAAAGAAATATGTGATGGCAGCTCACGCCATTGAAACGCCAAAATTAATGTTGATGTCTAAAACTGATAAATTTCCAAATGGAGCGGCAAATAGCAGCGGACAGATGGGAAAAAACTTAATGGATCATATTATGTACTTAGCTTGGGGCTTATCAAAAGATCCTGTTTTTCCATATAGAGGACCACTTTCAACCTCGGGTATAGAATCTGTTAGAGATGGCGCTTTTCGTAAAGCAGTTTATGACGCTAATGGAAAACTAATTGAAGGTAGAGCAGCATATCGTATCGAAATTGGAAACGACGGTTGGTCATGGGCCGCCGGAGATCCATTCACCACATTGGGAGATTATGTCTTTGGACAAAACAACTCACATACCAATGCTTCTGTAACAAATGGTCAAGGGAAGGATTTAAAGTTTAACAAAGCACTTGGAGACAATAGTAAACTGTTTGGTAAAGAATTAGTAGATACCTTAAATGGTATTTACACCAGACAAATCCGTTTAGGTTATCTTATTGAACAATTACCTTACGAAGGAAATTCGGTAGAATTATCAGAAACATTAACCGATAATCTGGGATTACCACGACCAAAAATCAACTACCAAATTCCGGCAGACTATGAGAGAAATGCCTTTGTATCAGCCAAAAAAGTATCTACAGATATATTCAATGAAATTGGAGCTACAGAATATACGCAAGATCCTGGTGAGCCTGTACTTTACCAAGAAAAAGGCGGCAAGCCGCTAACTGCGGCTAATTTCCAATATGAAGGGAACAACTTTATTTTCTATGGTGCAGGTCATATTGTTGGTACTTATAGAATCGGAACTGAAAAAAGTAATTCAGTATTAAACTTTCGTCAACAATCATGGGATCATCATAACTTATACATGATTGGAAGTGGTGTTTTCCCTACACTAACAACAGCAAATCCAACATTAACTATCGCTGCGATGTCATTTAGCGCAGCTGATAATATCTTGGATGATTTGAACTCAGAATTAGAAAGTTCTAACGCTGAATTAGCAAGTGTGAGCAGTGAAAATAAATAACACTGCATAAAAAAGCCTCACAAATTGTGAGGCTTTTTTATTTCATTTTATGCAAGTATTAAAAATCAAATCTATAATTCATTTTAAATGCTGCCCCCCAGTTTTGACGGGTAATGTTCTGATTAAAATTATCGGAAATCACTAAGTAAACATAAGACAACGGTTTATACTCCCATTGCAATCTCGTATTGATATTAAAATTATCAAATTGGGTATTGTATTGTACATAGGTTGTCCAGTTTAAGCGATTTGAAAAGAATACCTCCCCTGTAAAACGGGCTAAATGAAAAGTATCATTTCCCAGCGCTTTTAAATCAATATCATTACGTTCGTAGCTCAATTGCAACCGGGCTAATGGCATTAACTGATATTGTGCATTCATTGCCAAACGATTTCTTCGACCGCTATAATAAGTACCAAAACTAGCTGTACCACCAAACTGAAACTTTTTATTATCCGCAGAAGAATACCCTACACCCGTATTTACATAATTATACTGATCAACCGCAATGGCATTTCCATTCTGAAAAAGATCAAAAACATATTTTAAATTTACATATTCATGAATTATCCATCCATAAATGGATGACTGATTTTTGAACGTTAAGTTATTATTTAAAACATTTCTGGACTGTGAAATTACACCTTGATCATCTAAATAAGTATTGTTTGATAAATTAAAATAGCGATAATTGTCAAAAATTTTAGAGTCTTTATAGAACTTTGTCAACGTAAATCTCCCACTAGTCTGTGTATAGCCTTCCCTAACAACGCTTTCTGAAATAGCATCATAATTATATAATCGTGGTACAAAACCAATATCGGTAATATAATTTTTCTCTACTTTTCTAATCCCCACATAACCAGATGCACTTTTGTTATTATACCATACACCTAAATTGTAAAAATTTGTATCTCCAGAAATGTTACTGGTAGCACTGCCTGCAAAATTTGCAAGTCCTGTCCATTTCTTGTTTTTTGATTGATAATTTAAGTTCACTCCTGCCACCCTATTGTAATCATTTACAAAAGAGAATCCTGCGGTTTCTTGCCTATTGATCATAAATCCAGTTGCTGTAAAAGTTTCAGATAATTGTTGTTGCACTACCAAGGCTCCATAGTTTTGAGCTGGGCTATCTCCATTGGCTTTTGTTGCAACATTAAGAATACCTAATCGTGTTTTTTTTGATACATTTCCAGACAATTTTATACCAAAAGAAATCTCGCTGTTTGCACCAATACGCCTCGAGTAAAACGGGTTAACCCCGCTCACACCTAGATTTGTAAAAAGGTCGCTATTTTCTAAAAAAAAATTACGGCGTTCTGGAAAAAACACAGAAAAACGACTTAAATTAGTTACTTGTCTATCTACATCTATCTGCGAGAAATCTGGATTAATAGTGGCATCTAACTTTAAAGAAGAACTTAGGTTATATTGAAAATCTACACTTGGTTTTATCGTTGTATTTGTGACACTGCTTTGCACATCTTCTGTGTGATTCATTGTTATAGAAGGTGTTGCTGTAAATCGAGAGGATTTATTCTCTGACAGGTTTTCTACCGTAAAAGCTTTGGTAAATCGCAAATCAAATTGCGCATAATTTCTATCAATTGGGGTACTGGTAGTCCATTCATTCAATTTAATATTTCTTGTATGAAACATGACTCCCCAATCTGGCATGTCTGCTTTATAACCAAGTGCTTTTAACGGGATTTCTATTTCAAATATTTTTAAATTCCCTTTTACAGAGGTTTTCGCATTCCAAATAGTATTCCAACTTGTACTAACCCGAAACCCTTCACCATTTCTAGCAACTAACGCATCTATTAATGCACCTCCCATGTTTACAATAAAAAAGTACCCAGATTGTTGCTGGTTATAGGTATCAATAAGTAAGGCAAAAGAATCACTATTTCCACCAGCGCTACCAATATCGTCTCGTTTTAAGGATGCAATTTGTACCTCTGAAGCCGCGTCATGATAAACAGCACTTATGTATAAATTCTTACCGTTGTGAAACATTTTTACCACTGTTTTATTCGTCGCCAAATCGCCATTGTTTGGGATATAATTAAGAAATTTTCCTTCGGGAACGAGGTCATTCCAAACTGGTTCAGTCAAATTACCATCTAGTTTTATAGTGCTATTTCGAAACACAATTTTTTCTGTTTGTGCTTGTGCATAGAAAACTCCTGAGAGTAGTATTATGTTAAAAAACAATCTTTTCATCTTATAAAATTTATATCATTAAACATGCTGCTTCAATTTAAAAGCAACATTCTCTGGTAAAAGTATTGGAATAGCATGTGCGCAAAATTTTAAATAGACCAATCCCCTATTTTTGCCATTAAAGAGAGGTTTTTACAAAAAAAAAGTTTTGTCTACTAAATCGGCTTTTATATCCCTCAAAATAATGGATTCGGCTACTTTTGAAATTTATAACGCTATTTTAATTGTATTTTTGCAGCGTTATGAACACCATGAAAAGCATCCACTCATTTTTTAGCATTTCACTTGTAAAACATGTACTGTTTTGGATTGGGGTTTTTACCTATTTTATAGTAACGCTAAACATCACCTACTTTAGTGGTTATGAACAGGCATTTGATTTTTCTCTTATCTATCTGTTCTCTCAAGTAATAGTTGCATATGTCTGTCTTTACTTTTTAGTACCAAAATTCTTACTTCCTAAAAAACTTGTCTTATTTATTTTTAGTTTATTACTATTATTAATGGTAGTCTATGTTATTTTTGGATGCCTACACGAATTCTATTACCACCCCAAGTATAGCTATTTTTTCAGCTTGGATTCAGAAATAAGCAAAAGACGTGGAACATGGGATACCCTCATGAATGTACCTACATTTATTGGTAAGTCGACAAAATTCATAACCCCCACAATATTAATTGTTTTAGCCAAGTATTATAACAATCAACATAAATATTTACAGCTTAACGAACAGAAAAAAGCAACTGAACTGGCCACCTTAAAACAGCAGTTAAACCCACATTTTTTATTTAACACACTTAACAATTTATACTCCTTGTCTGTTACTAAATCAGATGAAGCACCTGAAGTAATTGAAAAACTTTCAGAAATGTTAGATCATATGCTATATGGCTCTAATGATCAATTTGTCTCCCTCCATAAAGAGGTTGAGTTAATAGAAAATTATTTGGCCTTAGAAAAAGTTAGATACTATGATAGAGTGGCTATTACTTTTACCAAAGAAGTACCAAAAGATGTGCTGGTGGCTCCGCTGCTCTTTTTAACTTTTGTAGAAAATGCTTTTAAGCATGGCGTCTCTCAAGAATTAGAAAAAGCAATTATTGAAATTCAAATAACAGTAAAAGATGCCTATATTTATTTTACAATTTCAAACTCAATAGCAACAAACAAAGTCTTTTCTAACAAGCAAGGCATTGGATTAAAAAATGTAAAAAAGCAATTGGAATTATTATATGACAATGCACATTCTTTAGAAATTAAAGAAGAAAAAGAGCGTTTTTACATCTCCTTAAAATTACAATCGAAATGAAATACAGGTGTTTAATCATTGACGATGAGAAATTAGCAAGAAGGTTGATCGAAAATCATTTAATGCAATTAGACGATTTTGAATTGGTTGCCTCTTGTTCTAGCGCAATTAAGGCGAGCACGATACTTCAAGAAGAAGCTATAGATCTATTGTTTTTAGATATCGAAATGCCCGTCTTAAAAGGCACTGATTTTTTTAAAAATCTACTACACAAACCCAAGGTTATCTTTACAACTGCATACAGAGATTATGCTGTAGAAGGCTTTGAACTAGATGCCGTCGATTATATTTTAAAACCGATTACTTTTCATCGTTTTTTTAAAGGTATCGAAAAATTCAGAAATCTTCAGAGCCCTGTAGAAACTGTTCCCTTAGGAGCAAAAAACACTGAAAACAATGCCACTTTTATTTACGTTAGAGTAAACAGAAAGCAAGTGAAAATCAATTTTGATGCAATTTTATATATAGAAAGCATTAAAGATTATATTAAAATACACACCCGAAAGGAAGTTCATATTACCAAACACAGTATTTCTTCATTTGAGAAAAAGCTAGACAGCAGATTTTGCAGAGTGCATCGCTCATTTATTGTGAACAAAGATCAAATTACAGCTTATACAAAAAATGATATCGAAATTGAGAAGATTGAAATTCCTATTGGCGATAACTTCAGAAAAAACATTGCAGCGTTTTTGACTTAACAATGTGAAATTTTAACGTATACTCTTAAATTAATCACAAGAAACACCTACCACATAGCTACCATTATTAATCATCATAGTTTAATTTTAATAGAGCGAAAAGAATAATACATAAATGTATGTTTATTCATTAAAACAACTGAAGTTAAGAATCATCGATTCTCTTCAGAAGACTTGAACAATGGGAGATCTAAAGCTACAACTAGAATTTAGAAGCATGGAACTAGTGCATTTTATTTTGTATTTTACAAATTAGAAATGAGTTGATCACATCTACAAAATTGTTAAGCCATCGAGAATATTGGTGTAAAATTTCATCTTGCCTCCTATTGAAGAATTATTACTATCTTTAAAAAAAATGAAAAAAATTGCTACTGTATTAAATTACAGCTCCATTACACCTAACATACATTATGAAAAGTTTCAAAAAAGTCATGATTTTATGGGTTTTTATATTTTGTTATTCCACAGGGTTTACGCAAAACATACAACTTAAATCGAAGTTTGAAAAAATTGAAATCAAAGAAGATTCTACATTCATAAATGAAATCTCGATCTTATTTAAAAAAAGCGATGCACATCGATTGTATCCTATTTTCTATGACACAGAATTGGAGAAAGTATCAAATATTAGACTGTATACAAAAAAAGGAAGGCGTTTAAAAAAACTACCTGTAAAAGATATTATAGAAACTGATGCTAAACTAGATTATATAACAAGTAAAAAAATTAAATCGATTATAATCCCCCCTAATAAGGAGGTTAAACTTATTTATACAGTTACTTGTAAGGAATTGATGTATTTTTCAAGTTTACATTTTTTCTCCTATAACGAAATTGACACCTTAGCCTATCAGATTAAAGTTCCTAAAAAATTTGAATTCGCGCATCATACAATTCATAAAGATGCCCTGCCTTTTTATAGTATTGATTCTACTAAAACCAATACCACAGCGATTTGGACAATAAAAGTAGCCCCTTTGAAAGTAAAACCAGATCCAATGCAGCTTTTTGGCATTTATAAAAACATGAAAGTACCATTAATGAGAACCCTTGTAATGCCTAGCAGTTATAAAAGTCACCCCATTAAATATATGAATGATTGGTACTATAAAAACACAGCCTCTTCAAAAGGGTTAAATGCTTTGGCAAAACGTAAAATAGATGAATTGACCGCAGATGTAACAGACACCATGGCGCTAGTTCATATTATATATAAGTATATAAAAAATAATTTTAAATATGTGGCTATAGAAATAGGTATGGGAGCTTTCATTCCCTCGCATGTAAATGATGTTTTTATAAACAAACAAGGCGATTGCAAAGACCTATCTAATTTATTATCTGAAGCCTTACTCTATAAAGGAATAAAAAATGATATTGCATTAGCGGCAACTTTTGACCATATTACTGACTGTGACTTCCCCTCTTTAAGCTCTGCTAATCATGTTATTTGTGTTGCTTATGTAAAAGGAAAAAAAATATTACTAGACCCGACTGACCCCATTCATCGGGAAGGAACTCCGGTGCAGAGTTTACAAAAGAGAACAATTTTTATCATAAATGATAATGGTGGATCCTTTTATAAAGCAATAAATTTCAGTCCAAAACAAAACGAAATTTCTTATCAATTAAATTTAAAGGCAGATTCGAATAACATGTCTCTGGAGGGTACTTTTGATGTTACCTATAACGGAATTTCAGGGAACTACTTGAAACGCTATCAGGCCAATGAAAGTAAACCAGAATTTGAAAACTATGGTAAATTACATTTTGAAAAAATTTTAGGAAATCAATCTATTACAAATTTTATTGTTCCCAATAAAAATGAGCAATTACACTTTAAAGGAAATATTTCCATTAACGGTAAAATATTTAATGATGGAAAACATAAATATGTATTACTTGACTATTTGCCTTCACTCGTAGAAACTGAAAGCAGAGAAACACTATTAGAAGGCACCTATTTAAAAAACCCATTTCGCAAAAAAGTTAACGTAAAACTTAATCTCGATGAACCTATTGAATTGTTTAAAGCCATAAAACATAATTACAAAGGAAATGGCATATCGTTGGAGGTAAAAATAAGTGCTATATCTAATACAGAAATTCAATGTAACTACGATTTCATTTTCAATCATATTTTTATTAATAAAGAAAACATCAACAAAACAAATGAAGTTTTGAAATCATTTAACAAAATAATTAATGAACCAATCATTCTCAAAAAACAGTAAATACAGCCTAATTGCTCTTAGTATATGTCTGCTTTTTTACAGTTTCAATACTGCCTTTAAAAACAACATAAATAATTCTTTCGCAATGCTATGCAAAAATGCTGATGCTTTTTATTTATTTTCAAATACTGAAGTTTCTTATGCTAAAAACTGGAGTAAATACAGAAAGTACGTCTCTATTCATAATAAATTGGTTATTAATACAACTAAAGGAGTAGAAAATTATGCTTTTTTAAACCTGAGTAAATATGAAAGTAATCACATCAAAAATATTAGTATTAAAACATTAAAATCTGACGGTTCAATTATTGAGTTAGATTCTAGCTTAGTATTTAATAAAAACTCTAAAACAAAAACAAATGAAGCTATTAAATACCCAATTCCAGGAGTTGAACCTGGAGACACCATTGAGACATCCTATACATTTACAGAGAATTTAAGTAAAAAAGATTTAAAAAGTTATGTGAGTTTTTACACTAATTTGCCCAGCAAAAACGCTAATTATTTTTTAAAATCAGATTCAGAGTTAATGGTGAGTTATAAACCATACAATGGTTTTCCCGAACCAAAAATTATTTCTAAAGATTCAATTGTCTATTTACAATTTACCATGGCTAAAATAAAAGGTCTAGTAGAAAACAAGTACAATTGTATACCTTGTGAGTTACCTTACTTGTACTATTCTATTGAAAACAACAAAAGTGGGCTAAGAACATGGAAAGATATTTACAATGAAGAGTTTAACTACTTAACACAGCCTTTTGCATTAGACCTAGAAAAGGCTTCCTACTACAAAAGATGGAAACGTAAACTTCTAAAAAATGTAAGGGACAGCTCTAACCTATATAAATTAAATATCCTCTATTCAGAAGTATTAAACAATTTCGAAATGGGTCCTATTCATCGTAAAGAATTGATTAAATCAAGTGGTTATTTTTTGAAAAAAAAGAGATTTAACCAACTAAGCATTAAAAGATTCTACAGACAACTTTTAGAAGACCTAGAAATTGACTATTGGGCTGTTTTTGGAAGAAGTAAGCGATCTGGAAGCATTGACCCATTTTATATAAGAAAAGGTGAATTTGATCATGTCTTTTTTGCATTTAAAAATGAAAAAGGTGCTATCAAAGTTTTATATCCACACGAAGAGTTTTACAAATACCAAATGGATGAAATGCCAACATCTTTGTACCATACAAATGCCATTTTAGTAAAACCAATCGCTATAGAGAAAAAGAGAAAAAAGGACAAGTTCATAACTCGAAGTTTTAGTTTGGCTACCGTAGATTCTATATCTGCCTCTGAAATTGTTTTGCCAGGTATGAATGCCAATCACAATTATATAAATCAAATGGTTTCCATTAATGTAGTTCCGAAAGAAAAGAAAAATTCTTTTAGATATAGATTTAAAGTTTCCGGTGGATTATCTACTGAATTGAGGGGCTTTTTTAATATGCTCCAACAAAACAAAGAAGCCAGTACTTTTTACGATGCCTTGTCTGAATTTGAAGGCACGGACAATGCTATGCAAATTGATACAGTAAAAAATATTAAATTTAGTAGCACTAAACCTTTTTCATATATTATGAATTCTGAAGGTTCCTTTCAAAACACCATCAAATTTGTGAATGACAGTCTAATAACTGTTTCTCTAGATAAAATAATTCAACATAACCAAGTTGAAAGCCATTCAACCTCGTTGAAACTCGACTATTATCTTGATTATAGTTACTCCGATTCTTATTTACTATATTTTAATTTCCCAAGTAACATTGAAGTTTTAGGATTTGAAAAGAGCACTATAAATTACACCGATGATCTAGGTTCTTACTATTTCGACATAAAAAAAAGCAAGCCCAACCAACTTAAAATACAATCAAAATATAAAATTCTTAAAAATAGAATTCCCAAGGAAAATTTCAACAAATTAAAATTGTTAAACGAACAAGTTAAAAATATAAAAAATAGACGATTGATTATAAAGGTTAAAAAAGCCAAATAGGAACTAGCACCAAATAACTTTATCTTTTAACAGAAACAATTCCTTTAATTTCTTTTGACAAAGATCTAATTTCCATGTACATTCTACCCATCATAAAGATGCCGATACAATTATAAAGCCGGTTCCATATTAAAAAATTAGTGTTGCTTTTATTGCCAACTCTGTGAATTTCGAAGTATCACATATCCCTTCTTGCCAGACTGAAGAATACACATAACACGAACATTGTACCTTGTAAACAATTGTGCATAACAACAGTTGTTGCCATACAGATCGATTTACACCCTGCAAGCCAATGGTACTTGAAAAGCATCTAATCCATTAATTACCAAACAAAAACATCCACAAAGCGCATACAATTTGTAAGCGCTTTTTTTCTTATATTTATAATCAAACCAATAAAAAAATGCTAACAAAACAAGATAAAGAACAACTAAGAGGTACCATTTTTAAACATTTAGATGGTATTGCTACCGCAACTACCGTATATTCTTTGCACAAAAAGGGTGTGTTAGATTATATATTAGCACACCAAAAAGTATCTCTTAAAAGCCTAACCAGTCAATTTAACGCCAATGAAGGGTATCTCAACATTGGTTTGCGAATTTTGGCTTCTCAAGGCTGGTTAATTCAACATATAGATAATGCAAATGACTGTATTGAATATGAAATCAATGCGCAAAGTGAAACCGCATTTTCGTTGGCGCACACTTACAAAGATGCAGTGAACCTACTTAATTATTCTGTCAAATTTCCGAATGAGCGTATTGGTTCTGATGCTTTTAGTGCCTTAGAACGTATTTTTAAAAACCATGCCTCTCATTTTGGGCTTCACATAGCAAATGAGTCTTCTACAGAACATCAAATATTAAAACATATAGAAGGTGTTATTATCGCTCCAATTATTGTTTTATTAGGGATGAACGGCTTTTTTCATAAATACTTTATGGAAGCATCTTTTAGAGCTCAAGAATACCATAAGGACCCTGAAAGTTTTAAGAAAATTCTAGACTTCTTGACCCTCTTGGGCTGGTTTAAAAAGAAGAAAGACACGTATCAATTTACAGATGAAGGCTTGTTTTTTGCCAAACGCGCAAGTGCCTATGGCGTAACAGTATCCTATTTACCAACTTTTGTACAGTTGGATGAATTATTATTTGGCAACCCATTAATTTTAAAAACAGATTCCCCAAATGACACAGAAAAGCATGTAGATCGAGAAATGAATGTTTGGGGATCTGGTGGTGCACATTCAACCTATTTTAAAGTGATTGATCAGGTAATTATAAAACTATTCAACAAACCCATTGATGAACAACCCAAAGGAGTGTTGGATATGGGGTGCGGTAATGGGGCGTTTATTCAGCATATATTTGATGTTATTGAACATCAAACACTACGAGGAAAAATGTTAGATGAGCACCCTTTACTATTGGTTGGCGCAGATTTTAACCTCGCTGCCTTAAAGGTAACAAGAGCCAATTTAATCAAAGCAGATATTTGGGCTAAAGTAATTTGGGGAGATATCGGAAGACCCGATTTATTAGCCAAGGATTTAAAAGAGGATTACGGTATCGAACTTCAAGATCTCTTAAATGTACGTACCTTTTTAGATCATAATCGCATTTGGGAAGCTCCTAAAACAACCACAAATAGCATCAGTCAATCTTCTGGAGCTTATACATACCAAGGTGCTCGAATTCATAACAATTTGGTTGAAGATTCGCTCTTTGAGCATTTACAAAAATGGAAACCTTACGTAGAACGTTTTGGTCTATTAATGATAGAGTTACATACTATTAATCCCAAACTCACCGCAAAAAACATTGGAAAAACCGCCGCTACAGCATATGATGCAACCCACGGGTATTCTGACCAATATATTTTAGAAGTTGATGTTTTTAAGAAAGTAGCATCGGCTGCTGGTTTGCATCCAGACCCAAACTATTTTACGCGATTCCCTAATAATGAATTGGCTACCGTAAGTGTTAACTTATTAACCGGTGAATAATGTGTTCTAAAAAGACTCTTTATGAGAAATTTTACTCACTATTTTCCATCCGTCTTTTGTTTTTAACATATTCATATAGTCGATATATTGGTATGTTTTATACCGTGTAGACAATTTCACATTTGCAGCAGTTCCGTATACATCAATATAGTAGATCTTACTTTTAAATGTTCGCGTTTTTGTGTTTGTAAAGAATGAATAAAACTGCTGTATCGGTATCATTTTATAGTCTCCATCTGCATTTATATATTTTAAGGTTGCACCAGTATGAAAGGCTTTTTTTAATACATCAGGATTATCAATTCTAGTTCCTTCAAAATAGTAATTTAGTTGTTTCTCAATCTCCTTTTTATCTGAACTCTTTTGTGCAAAACCGATATTACATGTGAATAATATTATTAGCAGTAGTATAATTTTTTTCATCTTATTGTATTGTTTTTATGAAATTGAAAATTAAGCAATCACTATTCTTGATTGAAAAAATTGATGCTAATTTCTTGTTAAAAGAAACCACCATAGTGCAGTTTCATTTTTTATAATATTGCGGTTTGTATAAAAACACGAAACCATATCAGAAGGAAAGGAGATGACTTAGATATTCTGGCAAGTTTAACTTGTTTGTTTTGACTTAAAAAAAATATACAAACAACCGTGTAAAAGGAATTACCTATGCCTAAAAAAATTCATCCAAACGTAACACTTCTCATAAAAAGTGAAATTTTTCAATGCTTCACAAATATTTTTCAACTTGTGAAAAACAGATCACTTGCATGAACATTTTTTTACTAACTTTACAACGCTAAGAAAATGAAATCTACTCTTTTTTAAAATTACCGTTTAAATTTGCCGAACCTTTTCTTAGATCAAAAAATGAGGTTACTAGCTAAGCATTCCTGTCTGTATATAGCCCTATAATACAAGCTTAAAAATCGTCTAGTGGTAATTGAATGAAACACTAAAACCTTTAGTTACATTTATTAAAATGAATAAAAACATCTTTTTCTTTATCTTAAGTAGTATTTCTATCTCGCTATTTGGCCAACATAAAATTCAAACTAAAAAAAGCTATTATACATCCGGGAAAATTAAATCTGAGTTCACTTTTTATAAGAAAAGCAACAAAAATATCAGGATTGGTAAAAGTACTTGGTGGTACGAAACAGGTGAATTAAAAAATACGCAGGTATTCAATAAAGGAAAGTTACATGGAGAAAGAATTAGTTATTGGAAAAATGGTAAGCTAAAAAGAAAAGATGTTTTCAAAAAAGGAAGGCTAAAAGAGGGTACATGTTTCAACGAAAAAGGGCGTGAAATTGATTATTACGAATTCGAAATTCCCCCTAAATTTCCAGGAGGAAAAACAGCACTTCGAAAGTTATTAAAAGAAAAATTAATAAATGCCAGACAACATGTAAAGGGAAAATTAGTTTTTAAATTTAATATTGAGACCGATGGAAAACCAACATCGATCACAATTCTTAGAGATACGAATCCTAGTTCAACCAAAGCGCTTTTAAATTTCTTTGATTCTATGCCGCATTGGAAACCTGCTTTCCAAGATGGAATTCCTGTTAAAGTTACGCGTACTATTCCTGTAAATTTTAAATAAAACCACGCACGCTCCATGTCTAATTTAGCCCTATACATTCCATTTTATCAATAGCACACAGAGATTCAATTAATTAACCCTTCGAAATCACGCAAAGTAAATGAGATTCAAAAGCATTGGTAGACACAAAAAACAAAATATCATGAAGAAAATTTTACTCTTAGTTTTAATTCCTCTATGTACAACCTGCTCTACAAATGAAGCTGATGAAATAAACATGCAACTCCCTGTGTTAACAACAAAATCGGTTACAAATATTATCTCTTTATCTGGACTAAGCGGAGGGAATATCTCAGATGATGGTGGATCCGAAATTACTACACGTGGAATTTGTTGGGATATAAATAAAAATCCTACGCTAGTTCATAACAGCCTTACTAACGGAACGGGAATTGGAGAATACACTAGTGAAATTTCTAATTTAGAAAGTAATACCAGTTATTATGTACGCGCATTTGCAACTAATAGTTTAGGAACATCATATGGAAATGAAGTAGAATTTAAAACATTAAAAAATATTACATACGATGTTGTCTTATTTGAATTTACACCAGATACCGGGAATAATACTTCTCGATTGAAATATGAAATTACCTTGAACAATCCTAACGATGTTTTAGTGAATGGTTTTTATAAAATCACCTTAAACATAGACGGTCTTGTGAGTTCAAAAATTGCATCGAGTTCTTCAGAATGCTATGAAATTGGAGCAAATTCAAGCTGTACAATACATTTTGATGAAGAAGAATCTTTAAACCTAGGTCCCATAAACACTATTGACTTAGTATCTATTGAATATCATTTTGACAAGAAATGAACAACTACCTGTCAATGTTAGATGAATTGAGTTTTCAGGATTCTATGACTTACGAAATAAACCCTGTTAGAAACTAAAAAAAATGGACCAAGGCATTTCCAATCGCATTGTTTACCATAAACTAATTAATGTCAAATTCAGACACTAGTATTTTCAGAAAATTTAACCCGAATATTATGCACAAAATTAAAAATTACACATGTATTTTCTTTTATTTTTTACTCATTTCACAATCGTTTTCACAAGAGAAATACACTGTTCGAATTGATTTTACGAAAGTTATTTTTGGAGCTTATCAAATAGGTGGCGAATACAACATACATAATAATATATCACTGGGATTAGAGTTGATTGATTTTAAAGCATCAAGAAGTTTAACCTCTAAAACAGATGCAGCATCAAAAGACAAAGCATTTGGAATTAGTCCATTTATTAGATATTATAAAAAGAATAATTATTCCTCAACTTCATTTTATCAAGCTAGCTTTCGGTATTTGAACTACCAAGGATTGGGTGATCAATATGACAGGTGGAAAAATCTCTTGAGCATAGATATTGCCTATGGATATCAATTTAAAATTAGTAAGGTCTTTTTCATCGAACCAAGTATTGGTTTAGGGGCATACAAAAAACTAAATACAGATAAAAAGTCAACTATTTCCCCCTACCCTATTCTTAACTTTAACCTGTCTCTTAAATTATAATTCAATAATTAAGCTAGTCTTGAAACAACTACTAAATTAAATTTCCGCGCCTAGGTACACTATTTACCTAGAACCACCCGTCATCTAACACTATATATCTATTGATAAAAAACATATTAAACCTACTTTGACAAGTTCTCAAAATCAAAAAAGCCCCACAAATTGTGAGGCTTTTTTGTATGGTAAGCTATCTACACTTCTTGCAATTTCATATCTGTACTTTCAAAAATCTTATCTGCAGACCCCGCAATAAAACCAGAATACAATGCGCCATTTTTCATTGCATGTCTAAAAGCAAATTCATAATAACATGAGGTTATTTCTTTGGTTACTTCTTTAAATGCAACCGGAATTCTATCAGCCATCACACTAGATTGTTCTAACAGTTGTTCTGGTGTTCCTTTAATTTCACCACCAGAAATATTCATGCTGAATCCGTTTTCTTTAATAAATGCGTTTACTTCTTGTAAAGATTCAAACGTATCTAATTTGTTTACATCTACTGTAAAGTGGTTCGAGCAAAAACCATTTACATACAACCAAGCTGCATATTCAGTTTCGGCTTGTAATTTTTCGTAGACATCAAAAGAAGGTTGCTCCCACAAACGTCCTTTAAAAACTAATTCGCCAGAAATTAAGTCTTCTTGTGGTATGGCATCAATCATATTTTTTACCGCCCCCTGCAATTCATAAGAGAACGCAGCTGTTTTTAACTCACTGATAAATACCCTTGGTGCATTTTTATCTGTAGCGTGCTCAAAATGCTTTGCATACAATTTCTTTTTTTCAAAATGATACTCACCACATGCTACATACCCAGCAGCAATAAATGGTTTTGCCAATACTTCTATATTTACTCTTTTATCATCAAAAGTTCTAAAAGCAACATGATCGTTAAAAATCGTATTTCCTTTATCTTCAAATAAGTTCTTTATTTTTTGAGCAGACGGAGTTCTTTCAGTGTACTCATTCCACAAGTTGTCAAAAATTTCTGTAGTTGTCATTGTTGTTCTATTTACAGCGCAAAAATAAATCGATTTACTTTACAAATCCATATATAATAAGTAAATTTACACCTATATAAATCATTTTAAGTCAATTTGATTTTAATTGAAGCAATTTACATTTATTTGACAGCAATTTAATCCTACCTATTCTTATGGAAAGTCAATTTGATTATACCGACAAACAAATTTTGCAAATCTTGCGCAAAGATGCTCGCAAAGCGTACTCAAAAATAGCTGAAGAGTTAAAAATATCAAACTCTTTAGTACATCAACGAATTAAAAAACTAACTGAAGCAGGAGTTGTTAAAAATGCTGAGTTTGTATTAGATGAAAAAATGCTGGGATTTAAAACCAAATCTTATACGGGAATTCGCTTGCGTGAAGCACGCTTTGCCAAATCTGTTATGGAAGAAATGGAAAAAATTGAAGAGATTGTAGAATGTAATTATGTTTCGGGTAATTATGCCATTTTTATTCTGATATTTGCACGAGACAATGAACATTTACGTGAAGTTTTATACGAGCAAGTTCATTTAATAAACGGAGTTGCTGGTACCGATACATTTATCTGTTTCGATACTGGTTTTAAAAGAAATATTCCTATTCAATAGCACACCATGATTGACCAAAAACAATTAGAATCTTTCGGAAACACATTAGCTGGTGAGTTTCATTTTGACAACTTACACAAAACCATTTATGCCACCGATGCTTCTGTGTATCGAAAAATTCCGTTGGCAGTTGCCTATCCCAAAAACAAGGAAGACATTCAGCAATTAATCGTTTTTGCGACAGAGCATAATACCACCCTAATTCCACGAACTGCCGGTACTTCTTTGGCAGGACAATGTGTAGGAGATGGGATTGTAGTTGATGTTTCTAAATATTTTACAAAAATCATCTCGATAGATTTAGAAGCAAAAACAATAACCTTACAACCCGGGGTTATTAGAGACGAACTGAATCTATTTTTAAAACCGCATGGGCTGTTCTTTGGCCCAAATACCTCAACTTCTAACCGTTGTATGATCGGTGGAATGGTAGGAAATAATTCCTCTGGAAGTACCTCAATTCGTTATGGAGTAACCAGGGACAAAGTAATTGCTATTGATACCATTTTAAGTGATGGTAGCTTGGCTACTTTTTCTGAGGTTTCTTCTAAAGAATTTCTGGAAAAGTGTAAAGAAGACAGTTTAGAAGGAGCGATCTATAAATCTATTTATAATGAATTGATTTTCGATTCGGTTCAAGATGAAATTAAAAAAGAATTCCCAAAAGAAAATATCCACAGAAGAAATACTGGCTATGCTGTTGATGAATTTTTAACTTCTGATCTATTTGGCGGAACATCCCCTACAATCAACGTAGCAAAGTTCTTATCGGGTAGTGAAGGAACGCTTGCTTTTTCGACACAGATTACCATTCAATTAGATGATTTGCAGCCAAAAGAAAGCATTATGGTTACAGCTCATTTTAACAATGTAAATGAGAGTTTAAAAGCAACTGTAATTACCATGAATCACAACTTATATACTTGTGAGCTGATGGACAGGGTTATTTTAGACTGCACAAAAAACAATCGAGAACATGCAAAAAACAGGTTCTTTTTACAAGGAGATCCTGGAGCAGTATTGATGCTAGAGGTTGCCGCAGACACGCTTCAAGAAGCAACAATTTTGGCCGACAATTTAATTTCAGATTTAGAGAAAAACAAGATGGGATATCACCATCCTAAAATCTTTGGAACTGACATCAATAAAATATTTGCCTTGCGAAAAGCAGGTTTAGGGTTATTGGGAAACATGGTTGGTGACCATAAAGCAGTTGCCTGTATAGAAGACACCGCAGTTGATTTAAACGACTTACCGGAATTTATTGAGGAATTCACCTTAATTATGGACAAGTATCAACAAAAAGCAGTGTATTATGCACATGCCGGAGCAGGAGAAATCCATTTGCGGCCAATACTAAACTTAAAGAAATCGGAAGATGTAGTACTATTTAGAAAAATAACCACAGAAACTGCCGAACTGGTAAAAAAATACAAAGGATCATTTAGTGGAGAACATGGAGATGGTATTGTGCGTGCCGAATTTATACCTCTCATGATTGGAGAAGAAAATTACCAATTATTAAGACGTATAAAAAAAGCTTTTGATCCAAACAACGTATTTAACAAAGGTAAAATAACAGACGCTTTTCCCATGGATAAGAGTTTACGTTATGAGATTGATAGAAAAGAACCAACTATAAAAACCATTCAAGATTTTTCTGAAAGTGAAGGAATTTTAAAACTCGCTGAGAAATGCAATGGTTCTGGAGATTGTAGAAAACCTGCTTCTGCAGGCGGAATGATGTGTCCAAGCTATAGGGCTTCCAAAAACGAAAAAGACACCACAAGGGCAAGAGCAAATACACTTAGAGAGTTCTTAACGAACTCTGAAAAATCAAATAGGTTTGACCATAAAGAACTAAAAGAAGTTTTTGACCTCTGCTTGAGTTGTAAAGCATGTGCTTCTGAATGTCCAAGTAATGTAGATGTTGCTGCTTTAAAAGCTGAATTTTTATACCAATACCAAGAAACTAATGGCTACTCATTTAGAAGCAAACTATTTGCTCACAATGTTAAATACAATAAACTAGGAAGCATCACACCTGCTTTAACCAATGTGTTATTAAACACTGCATTGGCAAAAGCTGTAATGGGCGTAGCTCAAAAAAGAACGGTCCCTAAATTAGCTTCAAAAACCTTTAGCAAATGGTTTGCTACCCAAGAAAACGATATCCATTCAAAGAAGGTGTATTTGTTCAATGATGAATTCACCAATTATTATGATGTAGAAATAGGAAAAGATGCGGTACATGTATTAGAAAAACTAGGATATACTGTCGTTGTTTTAGATCATAAAGAAAGTGGACGAAGTTTTATTTCAAAAGGCTTTTTAAAAGAAGCAACAGAAGTTTGTAATGAAAATATAACGCTTTTTAAAGATCTTATTTCTAAAGAAACACCGTTAATCGGAATTGAACCTTCTGCAATTTTAACGTTTAGAGACGAATATATTCGTTTGGCTAATGATAAAGAAGCTGCCCAAAGAATTGCCAAACATACATTTACTATTGAAGAGTTTTTAAACGACCAATTAGAAAACGGAAATATCGACAAAGACGTATTTACAAAAAAACCAATGGCTCTGAAAATTCATGGACATTGTCACCAAAAAGCTTTGTCTAGCACTGTTGCTAGTTTTAACATCTTAAACATTCCAACCAATTATTCAGTGACGATATTAAATTCGGGTTGTTGCGGAATGGCGGGAAGTTTTGGGTATGAAAAAGAGCATTACGAATTGAGTATGCAAGTTGGAGAAGACACCTTGTTTCCAAAAGTAAGAAACTGTACATCTGACACCGCAATTGTAGCAGCTGGAACAAGCTGTAGGCATCAAATTTTTGATGGCACCAAACGTATTGCAAAACATCCAATTAGTATCTTAAAAGAAGCTTTAAACTAAAAAAACAGATTAATATACTGAATGTAATATTGTTAGGTAATTATTGTACATTAGACATCTTAATTTAAACCCGTATATAAGATGAAACATTCAAAATTATTAAAAAGTAACTTTTCACTTGGTTTGATATTTTTTATTGCAACCATTCTGCTTACTTCTATGCAAACGGCTACTGTTTTAAATCCTGTAGGAATATGGGATTATGAAGTACCAACAGAGCAAGGTACTCTTGAAGGAGAAATGACCATTACTAAAGATGATGGAAAATATGATATTTCTATAGAAACCACAGCCTATGGGACTTTAGAATTAGCAGAAATAAAAATCTCTGGTAATGACCTTACTGCAAATGTCGAATTAGAAGGAGCTACTATTGAATTTGAATTTGAATTTGATGGAGACTCAATGGAAGGAACTGTGAGCACGCCAGATGGCAAATTAGAAATTACTGCGAAACGCAGAAAAGAATAAATAGCCATTAATACCTAAAAAAATGTATTTGAAAATGATGCTCATTTTCAAATACATTTTTCTGTTTTTATACATCCGTATTTGTCATAAACAACCCTAAAACTTATTCTTTTGTCGAAACAAAACAAATTCACCTCCATGTTTGCCCTTGTAATTGCGGGCGAAGCAATATTCCTATTGCCTTTTATTTTAATGCGCGTTTTTAAGCCGGTTATTCGAGAGGCTTTTCTTATTTCTGACGCTCAAATTGGCGAAGCGCAAGCACTGTATGGAATTACCGCCGTGCTTTCTTATTTTTTTGGCGGGTTTATTGCAGATAAATGGGAAGCAAGGAAACTATTGTGTCTATCCTTAATACTAACTGGTATCGGTGGATTTTGGATGACTATGATTCCTTCTATTTTTACGCTGAAGTTATTATATGCTTTTTGGGGAGTTTCTACCATATTCTTATTCTGGGCAGCGTTAATAAAAGCTACAAGACAATGGGGGACAGCAAACAACCAAGGCTTATCCTTCGGGTTATTAGATGGCGGACGAGGCATTTTTGCAGCAACGATTGCCTTATCTGGAGCGGCAATATTGAGTTATTTTTTTCCTGCCAATGCTACTGACATTACCTTTGACAACAAGGTAGAAACACTGCAATATATTATAGGAACCATTACAGGTATTGTTTTTCTAGTCGCTCTATTAGTGTGGTTTGTATTGCCGAAAGAAAAAATAGCGCGTTCAAATTCTAAGGAATTTCAATTTGATTTTAAACAAGCTTTTCTATTAATGAAGCAACGAAAAGTAATCTACCATTCCCTGATTATTTTATGCGCCTATTGTGCTTATAAGTTAACAGGAACTTATGGTACCTATGCACGCGACGTTTGGGGTTATACACTTGAAGAGTCTACTTATTTTGCGGTATTTATCCAATACTTAAGACCTCTAGCCGCCATAAGTGTTGGCTGGATTGCTGATAAATATGTTCCCTCAAAGCTCATCATTCCTTGTTTTACAATATTAATTATTACTTCATCTGTATTAGGATTAGGCGTGTTTTACGATCAACCAATATTTTTATCTTTTACCTTTTTTGTATTTATGGCTTTAGGTACCTATTCATTAAGAGGACTGTATTTTGCTATTATAGAAGAAACAAAAATCCCTATACAATTAACAGGAACACTCGTGGGAATAATCTCTGTTGTGGGGTTCACCCCAGATATTTTTATGTCTTTATTTGTAGGATATATGTTAGGTAAAGACCCAACAATTATTGAATATCAAAACTTATTCACATTGTTTACGATGATCCCAATCATTGGATTGCTAGCAGCAATTGGATTCAGAAAAGCCATAAAGAAATAGATTTTTGTTGAAAAATTCACCTTTAAAAAACTCATTTTTAGCTAATTATTTCGTAAATTAGAGACGCCCCCATGCAATATTTTAAATTTTTCTATTATGGGAACCAATCAAATAATTATAAAAAATGCCTTAAAAATAGTTCTAGGAATCATAATATATTTCTTTGCCATGAAACTATTTGGCTTGGATACTATTTCCGAATTACGTTTTTTAAATTTCCTTTTTGTTATTTGGGGAATTAACAGTGCTATCAAAAATAATATCCAAAAAAACAAAGACACGTTCTATATTTCGAATCTCTTTATCGGTGTCTCAACATCAGTGATTGCAGTTGGACTGGTTATTATAGGCCTTATTACCTACGTTAGTCTCATAGACCCTGGTTTTATAGCCGTGCTAGAAAGCTCGTTTCTTTGGGGATCTAATTTAACCTTGCCATTAATAATTTTCGCGATTGCTATTGAAGGCATCGCTTCCTCTGTAATTTGTTCCTTTATTTTGATGCAATATTGGAAAAACTATAAAATTGAAGAGTATGCATTATAAAAAAAAGCTCCCAATTGGGAGCTTTTTTTTATATCAAATAGGATTTTCAGTTATTTTAAACTTGCCAAGCTATTTTTTATCGTTTCTATCTTAGCTAAGGTATCTGCTTCCTTTTTACGTTCTAGCTCCAATACTTTTTCTGGTGCATTGTTTACAAAACGTTCATTAGATAACTTCTTTGTAATTCCGAACAAGAAACCTTCTGCTCTTTTTAATTCAGCATTCAATTTTTCAGTTTCAGCTACAACATCAATATCTTCAATAGAAACTGGTACAAAATACTCATTAGACTTCACTCTAAATGAAGCTCCTTCTACTTTATCTGAAACGTAGTTAATGGTTGCTGTATTGGTCAACTTTTTAATTACTGCATCTAAATCTGTTGTAGCATTGTCATTATTTACAATAAACAATTCGATTGCTTCTTTGAAAGAAATATTTTTCTCTTTTCTGATGGTTCTAATTCCAGATACGACTTCTGTAATCATTGAGAAGTCTTTAATTAGTTGATCATTACTTTTTATAGCTTCTGGCCATTTTGCAACGATCAATGCTTCTTCTGGAGTTCTTTCAGTTATAAATTGCCAAATCTCTTCCGTTAAGAATGGCATAAATGGATGTAATAATTTCAAGTTATTTTCAAATGCTGAAATTACTGCATCATAGGTTTTTCTATCAATAGGTTTTCCAAATTCTGGTTTTACCATTTCCAAAAACCAAGAAGCAAAATCATCCCAAACTAATTTATAGATTGCCATTAAGGCATCCGATAATCTGTATTTAGAAAAGTGATCCTCAATTTCTGATAAAACAGTCTGAAACTTAGATTCGTACCAATCTATTGCAATTTTGGCAACTTCAGTTTGTGCTGCAGATTCATCAATTTTCCATCCGTTTACCAAACGAAAAGCATTCCATATTTTATTTGCAAATCCTTTTCCTTGTTGACATAAAGATTCATCAAACATTAAATCATTTCCTGCCGCAGAACTTAATAATAAACCAACTCTCACTCCATCTGCTCCATACTCTTCTATCAATTTCAGTGCATCTGGTGAGTTCCCTAAAGATTTAGACATCTTTCTACGTTGCTTGTCACGTACCAAACCTGTCAAGTATACATTGTTAAATGGTTTTTTATCTTTAAACTCATACCCTGCAACAATCATACGGGCTACCCAGAAAAATAAGATATCTGGACCGGTAACCAAATCGTTTGTTGGGTAGTAATATTGAATCTCTTCATTTTCTGGATTTCGAAGTCCATCAAAAACATTCATCGGCCATAACCAAGCCGAAAACCACGTATCTACTACATCGGTTTCTTGTCTTAAGTCAGACACCAATAACGCAGTATTCCCTGTTTTTTCTTTGGCAAGCTCCAATGCTTTTTCAGCATTTTCAGCAACTACAAAATCTTCTTTTCCATCTCCATAGAAAAATGCCGGAATTTGTTGCCCCCACATTAATTGACGAGAAATATTCCAATCGCGAATATTTTCCATCCAATGACGGTAGGTATTTTCGAACTTCTTTGGATATAAATTAACCTCAGCATTATCTCCTAAAACAGCGTCAATAGCAGGTTTTGCCAAATCTTCCATTTTCAAGAACCATTGATCAGATAACCTAGGTTCTATAATTGCTTTAGTTCTTTCAGAAGTTCCTACTTTATTTAAATGAGATTCTGTCTTTACTAAAATTCCTTTTTCTTCTAACTCCTTAACAACCTCTTTACGAGCAACAAATCGATCTTTTCCTTCATAATGCAACCCAAAAGAATTTAAGGATGCATCTTCATGAAAAATATCAATTACCTCTAATTTGTGTTTATCACCTAATACCTTATCGTTTTCATCATGTGCTGGAGTAACTTTTAAACAACCAGTACCAAACTCAACATCTACATACTCATCTTCAATAATCGGGATAACACGGTTACACAAAGGAACAATTGCTTTCTTTCCTTTTAAATGTGTAAATCGAGTATCGTTGGGATTGATACAAATTGCCGTATCTCCAAAAATAGTTTCTGGTCTTGTTGTAGCAATTGTTAATGTTTCTTCCGATCCCGCTATTTTATATTCTAAATAATACAAGTTTCCTTGCTTTTCAACATGAATAACCTCTTCATCTGATAAGGTAGTCTTCGCTTCTGGATCCCAATTCACCATTCTATATCCACGGTAAATTAATCCTTTATTATACAAGTCTACAAATACCTTCACTACAGCTTCAGACATGTCTGGATCCATGGTAAATGCGGTTCTTTCCCAATCACATGAACAACCTAACTTTTTCAATTGCTCCAAAATGATTCCACCATACTCATGTTTCCATTCCCAAGCATGGGCTAAAAACTCTTCTCTAGTTAAATCGTTTTTATCAATTCCTTGCTCTTTTAACTTGGCAACAACTTTTGCTTCTGTTGCAATTGATGCATGATCAGTTCCCGGAACCCAACAAGCATTTTTTCCTTGTAAACGAGCTCTACGAATTAGAACATCCTGAATTGTATTGTTTAACATATGCCCCATATGAAGGACTCCTGTTACGTTTGGAGGCGGAATTACAATTGTATATGGTTCTCTTTCATCTGGTGTTGAATGAAAATAATCATTCTTCATCCAGTAGTCGTACCATTTATTCTCTACACTTGTTGCAATATATTTAGATGGGATATCCATTCTTTGGCTTAATTTTTGAAATATAAAGAGCAAAAATACTACTTTTACCTAAAATACATTCAACATGAAGAAATATATTCTATTCCTTTTTTTAGTTAGTGCCGCATCCTTTGTTTCAGGACAGAATTCTACAGGTACAAAGCCCGTGTTTAAATTTGTAAAAGAATCGATTAACTACGGTAAAATTGAACAAAACGCAAATGGAAATAGAATGTTCGAATTTACAAATATTGGTAAAAGCCCAATTATTATAAAAGAAATAAAAACTTCGTGTGACTGTGCTATTCCAAAAAAACCAACCAGGCCAATTATGCCTGGTGAAAAAGGAACCATTGAAGTCTCTTATGATACCTCAAAACTTGGTGGGTTCATTAAACAAATTACCATTTTCTCAAATGCTAAACAGCCCATAAAAAGGTTGCGAATTAAGGGCTTTGTTGTAAAAACCAAATCGAAACTTATTAAAACCAAAGGCCTACTAGAGAATCGTTAAATCTTTTTTATTAATTGAAATTGAAATTTCATAGGTATTCCATTTCTTTCTATCTTCATTACTATCTTTTTACGATGCCCTCTTCGAAATTTATGAAGTAATTCGTGTAAAGATAAGGTATGTACATAGGTCTTATTAATACTTATGATGATATCATCTTTTTTAATCCCAGCTTTTCCTGCCGGTGATCCTGCCAATACATGCGTTACTTTAAAAGATGGTTTAAAACGATACCTATAATTTATTGAGTAATTAATAGTATAGTTACTGTTTGTCTCAGAATCTGTTCCTGCATATGAGTCTATAAATGTATTGTTATCCTTTTCTTGCACCAATACCTTTCCATTATAACCTACATCCAAACCACTCATATTATATTCAAACCCTCCTCTAAAAGAACCATTCTTTTTAAGTTGCATTTTTTTATTTGGATAATCGATCCATATTTTAAACCTTTTTAAAATATTTCCACCAATACTGCCATTTCTTTCTTTAAATTTTCTAGCATGAAAGGTCGACAAAGAATCTAAAAAAGAAACTGTTGGGTTCTTTATTTGAAAACGGCCAATGTTAACCTCTTTGATTCTACTTCTATTGCCATAAATAGTACCACTTAACCCTTCTCCTAAGATGTCCTTAAAATGTTTAATTGGCGTCCTAATTTCTTCTTTAGTGTTTTCAAACAACCATAATGACTCAGACCCCCCTGTATCAATCAACATTTTAACACTTGTCAATTTATCACCAATAGTATCTAGTTGTACTTTAGCATCAATATACGGCTTGTTTCTGTAAAATTGAAGTGGGAATTTTTGACATCCTCTACATTTACGTTCTATATATTTTTTAGGATTATATAAAGTGAGTTTTTTAGTCGAATAATTGATCGAAACAATTGCGTCTTTAAATATTTTATGTCCGATAATTCCATGAATGGTAACTCCCATTTTACCAGAAACGTCAAACTTATCTCTAAGTATCACATAAATAGATTCAGAATTACTTACAAAAGTTTTCATCTTCATAGTATTTCTCTTCGACAATAAAGCTTCTATCGGCTCTCCTTTTCCTAAGCCTTGTAAACGAATTTTTTTAATATTGTTTAAACCAACACTATCATTTTGAGCTAAGTTAAATAAGATAGTTTTATCAACACCTGTGTCTAAAATAAACGACAATTCACTACCATTCAACTCTATAGGTATCACAATTAAATTATTAACCAACTTAAATTTAATACTTACCTTTTTATTTTTAGGTCCGTAAAAATTAAATTTAGATTGTGACTGAATACTTAAAGATAAAATCAATAATAGTATCGTAACTAAAGTTCTTTTTTTGATCAATTATATAGGTGTTAAGTTCATTGTGAAAATACAAAAATAGATCTGCATTTACTTATTTTAGGAAATCTTTAACCTTTACAAAACCAAAAAAAGATATTCATAAGTAAGTTATTAATTCAAAATAAATTCAGAAATTTGCCATACTTGTTACTAATTGAAAATCAAAAATTATGCCTTTAATTTCAACCAAAGGAAACTTAATGCCAGAATCACCAATTCGTAAATTGGTGCCCTATGCAGAAAATGCTAAAAAGAGAGGTACAAAAGTGTACCATTTAAATATCGGCCAGCCAGATATTAAAACTCCACAAGTTGCTTTAGATGCTATTAAAAATAATACGATAGAAGTATTGTCTTATGCTAGATCTGAAGGATCAGAAGAGTACAGAACCAAATTAGCTAGTTATTACGCAGCTAATAATATTGCTGTATCTCCAAATAACATCGTTGCTACCACCGGGGGCTCTGAAGCATTACTATTTACAATAGGTAGTATAACAGACCCAGGAGATGAAGTTATTATCCCTGAGCCTTTTTATGCAAACTACAATGGTTTCTCTACTGCTTCTGGGGTAAAAGTTGTGCCAGTAATCTCTGGAATTGAAAACAATTTTGCCTTACCTAAAATTGAAGATTTCGAAAAATTAATTACCGACAAAACAAAAGCAATTTTAATCTGTAATCCTGGAAATCCAACTGGATATTTATATTCTAAGGAAGAAATAGAAAAACTAAAGCAAATTGTTTTAAAACACGATTTATTTTTAATTGCTGACGAAGTATACCGTGAATTTGTATACGATGGCTTACAACATCACTCAATCATGAGCGAAGTTGGATTGGATCAACATGCAATTATGATTGATTCAGTATCAAAGCGTTATAGCATGTGTGGAGCAAGAATTGGATGTATTGTTTCTAGAAACGAAGCCTTTATTGCCACAGCAATTAAATTTGCTCAAGCAAGACTTAGCCCACCTACCTATGCATTATTAGCGAGTGAAGCTGCTTTAGAAACTCCTCAAAGTTATTTTGACGACGTGATTGAAGAATATGTGGAAAGAAGAAATACCTTAATATCGGAATTACAGAAGATTGACGGCGTAAAAGTAGCCAGCCCAAAAGGCGCTTTTTACTGTGTTGTTCAATTGCCTGTTCAGGATACCGATGATTTTGCTCAATGGATGTTAGAAAAGTTTGATTTACATGGAGAAACAGTGATGGTTGCTCCTGCAAGTGGATTCTACTCTACGCCTGGCGAAGGAAAAAATCAAGTTAGAATTGCCTATGTTTTAAACAAAACTGATTTAAAAAAATCTGTAGATGTATTAGCTGCAGCATTAAAACAATACAACAGCTAATTGACGATATTAGAAAACATATCTTTAAAAGAATACAATACGTTTGGTGTAACTTGTTATGCCAAACGTTTTGTCTCTATTACTTCATTTTACGAACTTCAACAATTGTTACAAAAAGAGCAGGACCTTTTTTTAATTAGTGGCGGTAGTAATATGTTGCTAACCAAAGATATTGATACCCTTGTTGCCTATATTAATATCAAAGGAATTTCTATTGATAGAGAACATGAAGATTCGGTTCATTTAACCGTAAATGCTGGAGAAAATTGGCACGAGTTTGTATTGTGGTGTATTTCGCAAGATTTTGGAGGTCTAGAAAACCTCTCTTTAATTCCGGGTAACGTAGGTACTTGTCCAATACAAAATATTGGTGCCTATGGTGTAGAAGTTAAAGATACCATTACCAAGGTTGAAGCCTTAGATATTGAAACAGGGAAATTAATTACTTTTTCAAATGCTGAATGTGGTTTTGGATATCGAAATTCCATTTTTAAAAATGAAGCGAAAGGAAAGTATATCTTAACCACTGTTAGTTTTAAATTGACCAAAAGGAAGCACCGTTTAACCACTTCTTATGGAGCAATTGAAACTGCTTTAAAAGAACAAAATATTGTTAGTCCAACCATAAAAAACATTTCTGATGCCGTTATTGCCATCAGGCAATCTAAACTCCCAGACCCAAAAGAAATAGGAAACAGCGGAAGTTTTTTTAAAAACCCTGTAATTTCAAAGCAACAGTTTTTAGCATTACAAAATACCTACCCTGGTATTCCAAGTTATAAAATATCTGAAACTGAAACAAAAGTCCCTGCTGGCTGGTTGGTTGAGCAATGTGGATTTAAAGGCAAACGTTATGGCGACGCCGGAGTGCATGAAAAACAAGCATTGGTTTTGGTGAATTATGGAAATGCCACAGGCATTGAAATTTACAATCTTGCAAAGAAAATCCAACAAACTGTCTTTGACACTTTTAACATATCTTTAGAAATAGAAGTAAACGTTATTTAAATTTCTTTTTTTAGTAGTTTAATATGCCTCAAAATACGCGCTGTTTCCACTGCTAAAGTGCCATTATATACACCTCTTATTCTTCCTTTTTTATCTATCAGAATAAAATTTTCTGTATGAATAAAAGCATTTTCATCTTGAGTTTTAACAAAATCCTCATCAGCAAAATAGGCTTTTCTAGCAATATCATATATCTCTTTTTTAGGCCCAGTAACTAAATTCCATTTATTAGAATCTACATTATTCTCTACGGCATACTCTTTTAAAACCGGTACAGAATCTTTCACTGGAGTTACCGAATGAGACAATAACAACACCGTCTCATCTGTTTTATAAGCTGCCTGCAATACCCCCATATTTTTAGCCAATCTAGGACAGATTCCTGGACAAGAAGTAAAGAAAAAATCTGCGACATATATTTTACCTTCGTACGTTTTATTGGTTACAACTTTCCCTTCTTGATTAGTAAATTCAAATGCGGGAATTCTATGAATATCCTTGTATTTTTCTGATGATTCCGGAATCCACTCAGGAGTAAAATCGGCCGAATTAAAAAAAGGCAAGGTTGTTTCTTTATTTACTTCTGGAGTTATTTTACACCCTAAAAATATGATTAAAGCGAATACTATATATCTATTATTTTTCATCATTTGTTTTTACAGAATAACATTTCTTTAAGCCTATCAGCCCATACCTTTCGCCATTTACAACGGTGTAATTAGCCCTAATATTCCCATTTGACAACCACATCTTTTGAGCTCCAACCTCTTTTCCATGTACATAATTAAATTCCCGAACCAGTTGTCCATTAGCATACCATTCTTTAATTGTTCCGTGATAAACCCCTTCATTGCTATAAGGGTATTCAAACAGTTGCTGACCATTACCCCTCCAGCCTTTATGCACACCAACTTTTAATCCATTTTTATAAAAACGAAGCTCAGCTAAAGAATCATTTTGAAATATTTTTCGCTCTTCACCTTCTTTTTTACCGTTCAAATAATTTGTAGTGTTTTTAGTTTTATTTACTTCGTTAAAAGACTTTAAAGTGCCATTAAAAGGTACATCGTTATAATACAACACCCCATTGTTAAGCTGCAGCTGTGTATGCTCTTCAAATAAAACCAGCTGCGCTTTTTCACCTTCTTTACAAGAAATGAAACAACATAAAATGGCGGTATAAAAAAAATGCTTCAATTTTATTGAGTTATGTTTCCTGGAGTCCCATAAAAACCATTCCCGTTGATATATGGATCTTCATTTGGAGTGACATGATAATGATAGATTCCATTCGGAAAATCTACCGTAGCACTGGTGTGACCATGATAGGCATCCAAATCAGAATTTGTAATTGTCTGTCCGTTTTCTACAGGACCATACACCGGAAATCCATCTGCCAATACCCCTAAAAAAGCACTATTACCCAATTGCCCTGTTAAATAGGTAGGCTCTACATGGTAATGGTATTGCCCGGTATTCTGCGGATGTCCCAAATACTGATCAAAAGAATTAATTTCATTTGTCAATGCTTGGTTGTTTGGTCCGGCATATTGATTAAAAAAAACGACGCCGTTTACAGAGATTCCAATTGGCCCTAGAGAAGTTGCTTGCTTCGTAGTTGCTTCTGAGGGATTCAACGGAACTGTTATTGATATATTTTGAGCACTAATACTGTTTGGGTTTAAATTAAAACTAGCATTTGTACCATTATAGGCTTCATACAAGGCATTGTTTGTTGGCCAATACGGACTTTTATGATCTGGCAAATTTTGTGTCGTAAATGTTACCGTATTTCCGTTAGTTGAAACGGTTAATCCAGTACCATTAAACTTAGATAAAATGGAAGTAATGTCGTATTGAGTTCCTGTTGGATCCGTAGTTTCATCATCAGATGATGATGAGGAACTGCACGATAGGATTCCGAACATAAAAATTAATGAGATTGCTAAGACTTTAATACTTGAAAATTTCTTCATGATTATTGGTTTTGTATACATATATAACAGCTATCTTTTAGAACACCCTACTTTATAATTTAGTTATTTTTAAATGGGGAAGAAAATTTTTCATCCGATAAAAAAACACGATCGGTTAAAGTTAGTAAAAAGTCTTTTAATGCCGTTTTATCTGTAGTTGACAAATTTAGTCTTCTAACTCCATTTCCTCTTCGTAATCTACCATCTAAATTACGATTATTTTGCACTCCAGAATTATAATGCTCTATTACTTGTTCTAAGGTTGTAAATCTCCCATCGTGCATAAAAGGAGCTGTCATTTCAATGTTTCTTAATGAGGGAACTTTAAATTCACCTAAATCATTATTTCTTCCTGTAATACCACCAACTCCTAAATCTGTTAGCACCGCATCTAAGCCGTTATTTCGTGCCCTATCTCCAATAAACGCAGCTGTAGCATGACATTGCGAGCAATTGGTTTGAGGGCTAAAAAAAAGCTGCTTCCCCCTGTTTTCTGAGTTGCTAAAATTAGCAAAGGGCCTTCTTGGGTTGTTTGTTTGAGTCAATCCCACATCATATTTAGCTTGGTATGAAACCATAGATCTTACAAATTGAGCCAATCCCCTAGAAATTCTTTGACTGGTAATTAGGGTATCTCCAAAAGCCCTATTAAATAAGATTTTATACCTTTTTATAGCGGCTAATTTTGACTCTAATTCAGGTAAGGTTAATCCCATTTCTATATGATCTTGAATTGGCATTAGTACTTGCTCTTCTAGTGAAGCAGCTCTTTCATCCCAAAAAAATCGTCTATTTCTATAAAATCGTGCATTTACCAAACTCATAGAATTTCGAGCCGTCAATCCACCTTCAAACCCTACACTAAACCTATTTGAATCGGAAAAACTTTTTTCCTGACTGTGACAAGAAGCGCAAGAAATGGTATTATTTTTTGACAATGCTGTATCATAAAACAAAACACGGCCAAGCGTAGCTCCTTTATTTCTAATTCTATTAGTAGTAGGAACATTGTCTTCTTGCATCAGATTGGCATCATAAAAAGAATTAGGAAGATTTACATCTGCATAGTTAAACTCGTTTAGAGGTAGATTTAAGGTTTCATTCAGTATTTCTTGATCTGCAGCTGTTGTGATATCAAAATATTCCTCATTCGTCGTACATGAAAAAAACATAAACGACAACAAAAACACACAGATTACTCTAGGTATAGACTTCATAGTATAAAATTTAAAAATTAAACAAAAAGTAGTGTTGCACCATATCTATTTCTTTAGGTTTATTATGAAACAGTTTACTTTGACAAAACCCTAACGTATTATTTCAGAAAGTTTACTCCTTAACTTAATTAGTTGATACTTTAACGCATTTTTATTGGTTCATTTTTTTGTAAATAAGTATCTTTGCCACATCAAATAAGATATCATGAAACTTGTTTTACTTACTATAGGTTTATTGGGATTAGCGGTTGCAGGAATTGCCATAAAAATTTGGGCAAAAAAAGATGGGAAATTTGCGGGTACATGTGCTAGTCAAAATCCAATGTTAAACGAAACTGGAGAATCTTGCGGATTTTGTGGAAAAACCCCTGATCAATATGCCAACTGTGCAGAACCTCAACACGATTAATTAATCTCATAAATGATTCTTACGGTTTTATTCTACATTTTAGTAGCTGTTGCCAGCATTCAATTCATTTATTTTTTATGCTTTTCCTCTCTACTTTCTAGAAAAACAAAATCAATCAAGTCTTCTACTAACTTGCCCGTTTCAGTAATTATTTGTGCCAAAAATGAAGCAGATAATTTAACCACATTTTTACCTTCAATACTTGACCAATCATATTCAAATTTTGAAATTGTACTCATTAACGACGCTTCTACAGATACTACATTAGAAGTTATGGAGCAATTCAAAGCTAACAATTCAAATATTAAGATTGTTAACATCAAAAATATTGAAGCTTTTTGGGGCAATAAAAAATACGCATTGACCTTAGGAATAAAAGCAGCTACAAATGAGCAGCTACTTTTTACAGATGCCGATTGCAAACCTAAATCAAACCAATGGATTCAAGAAATGGCAACACAATTCTCTGATGAGAAAACAATTGTTTTAGGATATGGGAAATACGAATCCAAAAAAACATTTGTCAATCTTTTAGTTCGGTTCGAAACCCTATTAACCGCAATGCAATACTTTACCTATGCAAAACTAGGCTCTCCATATATGGGTGTGGGTAGAAATTTAGCGTATTCAAAAAGTGATTTTTTTAAAACAAATGGCTTTATCAGTCACATACAAGTAAGGTCTGGAGATGATGATTTATTTATTCAGGAAGCAGCCACTAAAAGCAATACTACCTATACCATAAACCCAGATAGTTTTACAATTTCCAATCCGCCATTAACTTTTAAAGAGTGGTTTCGACAAAAAAGAAGGCATGTTTCTACGGCCTCTTATTACCAATTTAAACACAAGTTTTTTTTAGGGCTCTTTTTCATTTCAAAGTTCACTTTTTACGTATTAACAACACTCTTGTATTTTCTTTTTAGCTGGAAGATGATTACACCCGTTGTACTGCTCTATTTTAGCACTTTTTATATTGTATTTGGTCTTTCTGCAAAAAAACTTGAAGAAAAAAAACTGATATTCTTTTTACCTTTTCTTGAAATTTCTCTTCTTTTATTTCAATTTAGTATCTTTATCTCTAACACTTTTTCAAAACCTACACATTGGAAATAAAAGGAACCGAATTATTACAAACCATTCAAAAAGCCAAAGAAGGCAATCAACTCGCTTTCAACACCTTACTAGACAGCTTTTGGAACAGTGTTCATCTTTTTCAATTGAAAAGGCATCCGAACGATAATGATGCAGAAGATATTACCATTCAAACTTTTTCTAAAGCGTTTGATAAAATTGACACCTATGATGAGAAATACCAATTTAAAACATGGTTGATCACTATCTCAAAGAACATTCACATTGATGGTCTTCGAAAAAAAAAGGCTTCCGTTACTGCAGAACTTTATAAAGAGAAAGAAAAAGATATTTATGATATTGCAGATGACACCCCATCACCTGAAGATAAAATCATTACTGAACAAAACTTAGCAAAATTACTGAAAGACATTAAGCAATTAAAACCAAAATATCAAGAAGTAATTAATTTGCGTTTTTTCCAAGAACTAAGCTATAAGGAAATCTCTGTTAAAATTGGAGAACCTATGAATAACGTAAAAGTCAAACTTTTACGAGCTCGAAAACTATTGGCAGAGATTATTAAAAAATCGTAAAACCTTGAAAAAATCTTTTCTATATTCTCTAGGACCTGGGTTATTATTTGCAGGAGCGGCTATTGGGGTTTCACATTTGGTCCAATCTACCAAAGCAGGGGCTGAATTTGGGTTTGGTTTGCTGTGGGCACTGCTTTTAGTTCATTTGTTTAAATATCCTTTTTTTCAATTTGGTCCTCGCTATGCTTCAGCCACTGGAGAATCACTATTAGATGGATATAAAAAGTTAGGAAAACCTGTTTTAGCAGCCTATTATATCATCAATTTTGCCACTATGTTTACCATTCAAGCAGCCGTTACAATTGTTACTGCAGGTTTGGCAACACAACTTTTTGGTTCATTCGGCATGGAAAACGATTTGATCATTTGGTCTGTAACCATTACATTAATTAGTATGTCCATATTAATTATTGGTAAATACAAGCTATTAGATACCTTAATAAAACTCATAATTTTGCTACTTACTATTAGCACAATCATTGCCGTAAGTGTTGCTGTATTTAGCAATAAAGAGTCCTTTGATTTCACTCAAATACTGCCCAGTGGCACCATAGAAATCACCTTTTTAATTGCCTTTTTAGGCTGGATGCCGGCTCCTTTAGATATTTCTATTTGGCACTCTATCTGGACATTAGAAAAAGACAAGGCTACACATAGCAAAACACCCCCCAATCAAGCAATTTTTGACTTTAACATTGGGTATTTGGCAACATTATTTTTGGGCGTTTGCTTTGTTATGCTAGGCGCATTGGTTATGTTCAGGTCTGGTGAAACGTTCTCAAACAATGGTGGTGTATTTGCTTCTCAGTTAATTCATTTGTACACCCAAAATCTTGGCGAATTCTCACATCTTTTTATTGGAATTGCAGCTTTTACAACCATGTTTAGCACCACCATTACAACTTTAGATGCTTCACCAAGAGCAATGGCAAAAACCACCAATTTACTATTTGACAAGAAAACAAAATTCACCTATTGGTTTTGGATACTTTTTTTAGCGCTTGGAACCTATTTAATCTTAGCTTTCTTTATGCATGATATGGGCTTTTTAATTAAAGTTGCCACCATATTATCTTTCTTAACAGCGCCCTTTTACGCCGTATTAAATTATATATTAATCACCGGAAAACACACCCCAAAGGCGCATCATCCAAATACATTCTTAAAAATATTGAGCTGGTTTGGAATTCTTTTTTTAATCGGGTTTAGTGGTTGGTTTTTAATCAATTTATAATAGTTTTCTTTGTAACTTTGCAGTTCAATTTATTTTAGAATGTCAGAACAAACTGTATCTATTCCAGAAAAAGTAAAAAAACCAAAATGGTTGCGTGTAAAATTACCTGTTGGTAAAAAGTATACTGAACTTAGAGGATTGGTTGATAAGTATAAATTAAACACTATTTGTGCTAGTGGTAGTTGCCCTAATATGGGTGAATGTTGGGGAGAAGGAACTGCTACATTTATGATACTTGGAAATATTTGTACCCGTTCATGTGGTTTTTGTGGCGTAAAAACCGGAAGACCAGAAACGGTTGAATGGGATGAGCCAGAAAAAGTGGCGCGTTCTATTAAATTGATGAGTATTAAACATGCGGTGTTGACTTCTGTTGATCGAGACGATTTAAAAGATGGTGGTTCTATTATTTGGGCAGAAACAGTAAATGCTGTTAGAAGAGCAAACCCCACGACTACACTAGAAACATTGATTCCTGATTTCCAAGGAAACGAAAAACAACTAAATCGCATTATTAAAGTTGCCCCAGAGGTAGTTTCACACAATGTAGAAACTGTTAGAAGGTTAACCAGAGAAGTTCGAATTCAAGCAAAATATGATAGAAGTTTAGGTGTTTTAAAATATCTAAAAGAAAATGGAATGCGTACCAAATCTGGTATCATGTTAGGATTGGGTGAAAAAGAAGAAGAAGTAATTCAGACTATGAAAGATTTACGTAATGTTGGATTGGATGTGCTAACTATCGGCCAATATTTACAACCCACAAAAAAGCATTTACCGTTAAAAGAATTTATCACTCCAGAGCAATTTAAAAAATATGAGACCTTAGGTCTTGAAATGGGCTTTATGTATGTAGAAAGTGGCCCTTTAGTGCGTTCTTCGTACAAAGCACATAAGCACGCCAAATAAAAAACAGGTGGCATACCCCAAAAAAGCTCATAATTTAAATTATGGGCTTTTTTGGGCTTTTAAAACACCAATAAATTTATCATATTCGCAACAAAAAAGCAAACACACCTAGTACCCTAGCAGAAATTCGCGCTCAAATGTTAATAAAATGTAAAAATCACATATTTTTCACCATTTTTTAAAGAAAAACATATTTTGGCACGCGATTTGCATCTACTAAAAATGAAAACAAATGTGAGAGACTTGTTTTCATTGTGTAAATTATTTGAATTAGTTGATTAAAAAAAACCACTTCGTTTGAAGTGGTTTTTTATTTTTATACCTTTCGCATATGCAGTTAAAAATATTAGCACTATTATTTTTTTTCATTACCTATAGCTCATTTTGTCAAAAGAAGTTTGTTTTGATGCCTCCCAATACAGAAGCACTCACTTCTTATGCCGAAAAAAATAAGGTAGACACTGCAATTATTCTTTTGTATTTGGAAAATAATTACGCCACAAATTCTAAAAAACACAACATCCTAAAAGATCCTGACTTCAACAATCAAGAGTGCGGGTTCTCTAAAAAATTTAAATTCAATATTATTTTCACTACAAATAATTGTGGTGAAGCGGCTCCAATAATAGAGAAAATCACCTTCCCTAAAACAACAACGAAAGCACTCAAAAACTGGATTGATAAAATCTATAAAATAGGGCTACCCAAAGATGTCGCGCCATATCATGAATGGTATGAAAATGGACTTGAATTTGGCCCTAAAGACAAAGAGGCCGGTTGCTATTATAAAATACAACAAACAACAACCAATAGCATTGTTGAAATCTGGTGTGGATGCTAAAAAAAAAGAGCAACTTTATAAGCTGCTCTTTTTTTTATGGACGTACTACTAATTATATCGCACTAATAATATCGTGTTTGGTAATAATATGAAACTTTCCATCTTCCAAATCAACCAAAACCGCCTGATTTTCTTTGGTTATCAATTTAGAAACCGCATCAATTGAAGCCCCTTTCTTAACCACTGGATATGCCGTGCCCATCACTTCTTTAATAGGTTTATCTGCAATGTTTTTATCAGAAATAAAACTTCTTAAAAGAGCTGTTTCATCAACTGATCCTACAAATCCATTGACATCTCTTACCGGTATTTGTGAAATTTTAAAATCACGCATTCGCTCTATGGCATGCGATACTAACTCTTCTGTTTGTACCGTTAATAATGGCTGATTGATATGTCCTTTAATCAAGTCTGCAGCTGTTGTAATTTCTTCATCTAAGAAACCACGCTCACGCATCCAATCATCATTAAACATTTTCCCCACATATCTACTTCCGTGATCATGGAATAAAACCACAATTACATCGTCTTTCTTAAATTCGTTTTTTAACTGTAGCAATCCTTTTATTGCAGAACCTGCAGAATTCCCAACAAAAATCCCTTCTTCTTTGGCAATCTTACGAGTATAAACGGCGGCATCTTTATCTGTTACCTTGGTAAAACCATCTATCAAGCTAAAGTCAACATTTTTAGGTAATATATCTTCTCCAATTCCCTCAGTGATATACGGATAGATTTCGTTTTCGTCAAAAATCCCCGTTTCATGGTATTTTTTAAAAACTGATCCGTAAGTATCAATTCCCCAAACTTTAATATCAGGGTTTTGTTCTTTCAAGTATTTAGCTGTTCCAGAAATTGTTCCTCCAGTTCCCACTCCAACTACAAAATGTGTTATTTTCCCAGCTGTTTGTTCCCAAATTTCGGGGCCTGTTTGCTCATAATGGGTTAATGCATTTGATGGATTATCGTATTGGTTTACATACCAAGAGTTGGGTGTTTCAGAACCCAGTCGTTTAGAAACCGAATAATACGATCTTTCATCGTCTGGCTCAACGTTTGTTGGACAAACGATTACCTCAGCACCAACAGCCCTTAAAATATCCATTTTCTCTTTAGACTGTTTATCAGAAATCACAAAAATACATTTGTATCCTTTTATAATTGCTGCCAATGCCAATCCCATTCCAGTGTTTCCAGAGGTCCCTTCAATAATGGTTCCTCCAGGTTTTAAACGTCCATCTGCTTCAGCATCTTCAATCATTTTTAAGGCCATTCTATCTTTTATAGAATTTCCAGGATTAAACGTCTCTACTTTAGCCAATACCAAAGCATCAACTTCTTTGGTCACTGAATTTAATTGTACCAGAGGGGTATTCCCAATAGTTTCTAATATATTTTTTGCGTATTTCATGTGTCTTTCTTACTTATTTTAATATTTGTCACATGTAGCTTCCATCTAGTGATTCTTTTGAGTATTGAATACACATCTTGGAAGTTTCATCTTCTCTTATTATTCTACAAAGAAACAAAATATTTAAGAGATATATTTTATTAGAATCCTTTTTTAAAAGAATCCCTTTTAGGCAAATTGAATGCTTTTTGACGGGCTGATTTTTGTTATGATATAAGAAGGAATTAACAACATTAAAAAACACAAAATTAGGGTACCTATATTTAACATGATAATTGAAAAGACATTGATATATACGGGAACTGTACTAACATGATACGAAGCTGGATCTAAGGTGATAAACCCAAAATAATGCTGCAATAACAATAAGGTAATTCCAATGATATTACCCAACAACAAGCCTTTTAAAATTAAATAGGTTGCGTTGTACAAAAAGATTTTTCTAACGGCCCAATTGTCACTGCCTAAGGCTTTTAAGATTCCCACCATTTGCACCCTCTCAAGTATCAACACCAACAATGCTGTAATCATATTAATGCTGGCAACCAAAATCATAATTCCGATGATGAACCAAACATTATTATCAAACAACTCTATCCATTCAAAAATCACATCATAGCTCTCTACAATCGTAGAACTATTTAAGGTAGAGCCTATTTCAGCATAAATTTCATTTCCTTTTTGTTCTATGGTATCAAAATTATCTAACAACACTTCGAAACCACCAATTTGGTTGTCATTCCATTTATTTAATCGTTGAATTTGTCTAATATCACCAACCATCAAACTTTTATCAAACTGACCAAAACCTGTATCATAAATCCCCACAATAACAAATTTATATCTGCTTGGTGCCTTATTTTTAGTTGCTTTTATAAAAAACACATTTATGGTATCGTTCAGTTTTAATTGTAATCTATCAATCAATGTTTGAGATAACAATACATCTCTTACCCTAGATTGGTTAAAATCTGGAAGCTTCCCTTCCACCAAATATTCTTTAAAAAATGACCAATCATAATCTGTGGAGACCCCTTTAAAAATAACACCCTCAAAATCTGTGGCTGTTCTAATTACACCCGCTTTATTCGCAAAAACTTGTACTTTTTTTATGCCATCTATTGTTTTAAATTCCGGATAAAAGTCTTGATTTTTGTCTATAGCCGTAATAGAGACTTCTGAGTTGTTATCATCGTAGTTGGTTATCTGAACATGCCCTTTAAAACCTGAAATTTTATCTCTAATTTTATGCTGAAAACCTGAGCCAGTAGCCATAGAAATCATCATAATAATAACACCCAATGCAATTGCAGTGATTGCAATTTTAATTATTGGAGATGAAATGCTATTTTTATACTCTTTACCAGCAATAATACGTTTAGCAATAAATAACTCGTAATTCAATTTTATGATTTCCTTAGTTCGTTTCAAA
>Ga0209395_1000489_pt1 | contig 57722 bp, 65 predicted proteins | sample GOMGulsemesocosm_3_FD_184635 | JGI IMG/M metagenome (GOLD analysis project Ga0209395, IMG submission 184635) | Methane-oxidizing microbial communities from mesocosms in the Gulf of Mexico - GOM9D Gulf of Mexico (SPAdes) (version 2) | ecosystem: Environmental > Aquatic > Marine > Cold seeps...
AACTGTTTTTTTAATCGCTGCAATAACTGTAATCGTAATTGCAAATTGTTTATCAATGCATTGATGATTTCATCATTAACTCCTTTTGTATTGAGCTCTGTAGTTAATGACTTATATTCAGAAGTTAATTCGCCAATTTTGGCCAAATAACCATCTAGAATTTCTTTGTTGTTTTCGTTTACATTTAAATTACTAATCTCGTAATTGATGCTATTGGTATAGTAATCTTCAATTGACTTAAATTCTGGAGATAAATTACCCAAAGTAATCACTGGTCTATCTGTTACTATTGGTGACACATCTTTCTCTTTTGGTGAAAAATTTATTGCTAAACTCACCAGTAACACTACAGATGCGGCAACTTGCAACCATTTGTAACTTCTTTTCTTGGGCTGTTTATGCACTTCTTTCAGCAACCTATCTTGAAATTTATTTCTGTGATTTGCCGATAAAGAAGTTTCTTGGTTCTTATAATTTTTCATAATCTCTCTAATATCCTTCGACATACTGTTGTTCTTTTAAAAGTTCTTGCAATTGCTTTTTACCTCTCATTAAATGAGTTCGAGAAGTTACTTCAGTAATTCCTAATACCTGTGCTATTTCTTGGTGGTCATATCCTTCTAATAAATACAGGGACAATACCACACTATATTTTTCTTTTAAACTTTGTATTGCATTGGCTATAAAATCTGCTTGTAAACTGTGTGCTATACTCCAATCTTCTGTTTCCTCTACTCTTTCATACACCTCTTCATTTATTGAAACCAACTCTAGTTTTTGTTTTTTTAACCAATCCAAACTACTATTAATAACAATCCTCTTAATCCAAGCGCCAAAACTAACTTCTCCTTTAAACCTGTTTATATTTTGAAATGCTTTTATAAACGAATCTTGCATAATATCTTCTGCAACAAAAGCGTCTTTCACATATCGTGACGCTATTGTACACATAGCCTTACAATACAAGTCATATAACTGCATCTGTGCTCTTGCATCATTTTCTTTACAAGCTTCTACAAGCGTATTGTGTAAATCTTTTGTTTGATTCATTTGTTAATTGTTACCTTAGAGACGAACCTTTTTACGCTCCGTTGCAAAATACATCCAAATTATTTATAAATTTACATTATTATTTTTGCCAAGACACACTATGACTGCTAAAAACAAATCTGCTTTACACGAAAAAGAAGGCGTTTCGCAACCCGAAACGACTAGTAAATCTTCTGCTCAAAAAATAAAAAAGAGCAGAAGCAAACAACCTTCTACAGATCAATTTGTTTCTCAAATTTTAAAAGGAGACATTCCTTTTTTAAGTAGAGCTATTACATTGGTAGAAAGCACCAATGCCAAACACCAAGAAAAAGCTACTGAAATATTGGAACGCTGCTTGCCCCATGCTAATAATTCGGTAAGAATTGGAATTACGGGTGTGCCTGGTGTTGGTAAAAGCACCTTTATAGAAAGCTTTGGAAAACAATTGACTGCACAAGGGAAAAAAATAGCTGTATTGGCAATTGACCCTAGTAGTTCTGTAAACAAAGGAAGTATTTTAGGTGATAAAACCCGCATGGAAGAGTTGGTTACTGATGAAAATGCCTTCATTAGGCCTTCTCCATCAGGAACCTCTTTGGGAGGCGTTGCTCAAAAAACACGTGAAAGTATTATTTTGTGTGAGGCTGCTGGTTTTGATACTATTATTATTGAAACGGTTGGCGTTGGCCAAAGTGAAACTGCCGTACATTCTATGGTAGATTTCTTCCTACTCTTAAAAATTGCAGGTGCTGGTGATGAGTTACAAGGGATTAAACGCGGAATTATAGAAATGGCAGATGCTATTGTTATTAATAAAGCGGATGGTGATAATATTCAGAAAGCAAAAATTGCCAAAACCGAATTTAATAGAGCCTTACACTTGTATCCACCTAAAGAAAGTACTTGGCAACCAAAAGTTCTTACTTGTAGTGCCTTACATCACAACGGAATTACAGAAATTGACAAATTGGTAAACGAATACTTACTTCTTACCACCAAGAATGCTTACTTCAATAAACGAAGAAATGAGCAAAATACCTATTGGTTAAAAGCAACCATAGAACAACAATTAAAAGATACTTTTTACAAAAACAAAAAAGTACAAAAACAATTGGAAATTGAATTAAAAAAAATAGAAAAAGGAAACACAACCCCTTTTAATGCTGCAAAAAAATTACTTGACTTACAATAATTACAACTCCATAATGATTAAAAAAAAACTGTTTCTATTTCTTTTTTTATTTTCGATTACGCTAAGTTTTAGTCAGAAAAACAACAAAAAAGCCTATGATCTATCTACATTAAATGATGGTCCTTTTATATTTATAAAACAACAAAAACTGGTTCAAAAACAGATCATTAACGGAGAAGTTCTTACTAAAAACCTTCCTCTAAATGCTTTCAAAACTACGTTTAAACCAAGTCCTTCAACCTTTGAAAATGTAAAAAAAATTGCTGCATTAAGTGATATCCATGGGCAATACGATCTTGCAGTAACGCTGCTAAAGAATAATAAGGTGATAGATAAAAAGCTAAACTGGAGATTCGGAAAAGGACATTTAGTTATTGCCGGCGATATTTTTGATCGGGGGCCAAAAGTGCATGAAACCTTGCTATTGATTTATAAACTAGAACAACAAGCCAAAGAAAAGGGAGGTAGAGTTCATTTCTTGTTAGGAAATCATGAATACATGGTGTTGCATAAGGATTTACGATACATTCATAAAAAATACAAAGCTGTTTCAAAATTACTAGCGGTTGGCTATGACAAATTGTATGGGAGAAATACCATACTTGGAAGATGGCTTCGCTCAAAATCGACTATAATAAAGATTAATAAAGACTATTTTGTGCATGGTGGCGTTTCAAAAGAATTTATAAATAAAACGGGTTTCTCTAGCGAGACAATGCACACCATTAATACCACGATGAGAGCTTCTATTAATAGAAGTAAAAAAGAAATGAAGTCTACAGACTTTTATAAAACTTATTATAGCAGTAAAAGCTTAATTTGGTATCGAGGGTATTTCAGAGACAAACTAAAAGATATTGAAATTAACGAAATTCTACATGCAATAAATGCTAAACATATTGTTGTAGGACATTGCTCAAACAAAGAAGTTGTTCAGTTATTTAATCATAAAATTTACGGTGTAGACTCAAGTCTTAAAAAAGGAAAATATGGTGAGTTACTTTTGATTAAAAAGAACAAATACCAACGAAGAACTTTACAAGGAAAGAAAAAGAAATTTTCTTCCGAAGTTATACGTTAGAAACCACAAGTATTAGATGAAACAATCAATTGTACATATTGCGTTAGTTGTAAGAGATTATGACGAAGCCATCGCTTTTTATACTCAAAAATTAAAATTCGATTTAATTGAAGATATTTACCAACCAGAACAAGATAAAAGATGGGTTGTTGTAGCACCTCCCAACACTACTGGAACCAGTATTTTATTGGCAAAAGCATCAAAACCTATGCAAGAAGATTTTATTGGAAATCAAACTGGTGGCAGGGTGTTTCTTTTCTTAAACACCGATGATTTCTGGAGGGATTATACCCAAATGATTGCTGATGGGATAACATTTATTAGACCTCCCAAAAAAGCAGCTTATGGCACTGTTGCAGTATTCAAAGATTTGTATGGCAACCTGTGGGATTTATTAGAGCTAAATTTCGATCATCCAATGGCAGAAAGAACGAAATAGCTTTCATCTAATAGACAACATCCATTCATATATATTTTACAAAAACCTATATCTTTACATCTTTTAATAAGACAACATGCAGCAAAGAATCCCAAATTATATTAAATACCTATTTGTACATATATTTTCGCTCACCATCTATGCGTTGTTATTTCGAGTTCTTTTTTACAGCTATTTTGCTCAATTAGATTCGGTTGCAACCTCCGAAATTCAGCAAGCTTTTGGTTTGGGGATTCGTTTTGATATTAAACTAGCCGTTTTGGCAGTTTTTCCGATTGCTTTGTTACTATTCGTTGTGAATCAACGATTTTTCGACAACAAAATATACAAGAGAGTTAGTACCATTTATTTCACGGTACTCTATTTGGTAATCACCCTTTTTTATCTTTTTGATTTTGGGTATTATGAGTATCTAAACATTCGATTAGATGCTGCATCCTTACGATTTTTAAGTAATATTTCCATTTCAACCCAGGTATTGTTTGAGAGTTACCCTGTGTACAAAGGGTTGTTTGGTTTGTTAATTTTGGGTTTTATCATCTATAAATTTAATGCGGTCGTTTATCGAAAATTTAACAGTGAAACTGCAGCAATTTCTAAAAAGAAAAAAGCTTTTTTTATTATCATTCCGTTTTTTGTATTGGCTTTCGGCATCTACAATAGTTTTACACACTATCCGTTACGTTGGAGTCAAGCATTCTTTTCTAAAAACCAAGCAGTAAATCAGTTTGCCCTAAATCCTATTTTATATTTCTACGATAGCTTTGCGTTTAGGAGTACTGGCTTCGATTTAGAAAAAACAACTGCTTACTATCCATCTGTTGCCAAACAATTACACTTAGATAAAGATTCTTTAAATTTTAAAAGAAGCATTGTAAGACCAGATTCTATTACTGCAAAACCAAATGTGGTTATTGTAATGTTAGAGTCTTTAGGGACAGCACCAATGAGTTATTATGGCAACCCCATTAATACAACTCCTAAAATGGATAGCCTTTTAAAGAAAAGCACCAACTTCACCAATTTCTATGTACATAAAGCCGGAACCGCTGCTACTGTATTTTCGAGTATTACTGGTTTACCAGATGTAGACCATGTAAAAACAGCTTCTAGAAACCCAATGGTCATAGATCAACGTATTATTTTTGATCAATTTGATGGCTATGAAAAATTATACTTTTTAGGCGGAAGTGCCAATTGGGCTAATATTCGTGGTGTATTTCAATCAAACATTAACAATTTAAAAATCTTTGAAGAAGGTAGCTATGAAGTTGAAGAACGTGCAGATGTTTGGGGTATTGATGACTACGAATTATTTAAAGAATCTGACAAAGAACTTATAAAACTACACCAACAAAATAAACCATTTATCGCTTATATACAAACAGCAACAAACCATATGCCTTTTACAGTTCCAGACCAAAAGGAAACTTTTAAACCTTTAAAAGAAACTGCTATTTCTAAAGAACTACTACAAAAATCTGGGTTTAAATCTGTAGCTCAAATTAACGCTTTGCGCTATCTAGATTTTAATGTTGATTCATTTTTAAAACGTGCTAAAAAATCTGGATATTATGACAATACCATTTTCTTGTTTTTTGGTGATCATAATACAGCCATGAATCCTGTTCGATTTTTAGAGAAAGAAGAATCTGCACTGGGCACTATTGTGCATCACGTTCCATTTTTTATTCATGCCCCAAAATTTACCGAATCCAAGGTCATTTCTAAGTTTACAAAATTGGTTGACCTGGTTCCAACTGCTGCTAGTTTAGCAAAAATAAACTATACAAATTACACCTTAGGTTCTAATGCCTTAGATACTGTTACAAGCAGTGATTTTGCCTTTTTATATAAAAAAATAAATGGAGAACCTGCACTAGGCTTATTACAGAATGATTTTTATTATACATTGACTACAGTTACCAATTCAGCTAATTTGTACGACTTTAAGGGTAAGGATTTAACCGACATAAAAAAAGACCATCCACTTGTTACCAAACAAATGGATAGCCTTCTTAGAGGGTACTATAATGCGACCAAGTTTTTATACTACAATAACAAAAAGACTAACTAAATAGTTTTCGTTGCAGCAGTGCATGAATTTTAAAAAATGTAAATCCTAAAACACCACCAACTGTAGCTCCAGTAAGTATATCAATCGGAAAATGCACACCTAAATACAATCTACTGTATGCAAATACCAATGGAAATATAAATATATATTTTATGTATTTGTATTTTTCTTTGAATAGCATAAAGATAAATACAGAAAATGTCATAGAAGTTGTTGCATGACCAGAGGTAAAGCTATAACTCTGAGGTTTAATTAGTGTTCTTAACACATCATTAATACTTGTATCATTGTTAGGTCTTAACCTTTCGAAAATACCTCGTATTAAATTTGTAAACTGATCTGAAAAAGCGACCATTAAAATTAAGAACAAGAATAAAGTTCCTCCTTTTTTCCATCCAAAATTCTTGAATATTAAAAAGATGATTAAAAGAAACAATGGAGCCCAATTTAATTGATTGGTTATAAACAACCAAAATGGATCCCATTGTTCACTTCCTAAACTATTTAAATAGATTAGTAACTGTTTGTCTTTTTGTATTAAAATATCAAACATCTTTTAGTTCCCTACTTTTATTATTTCTAATTCGAAAACGATATCTGATTTACCAGGAAAAGGACCATAAGCATTTTCTCCATACCCTAAATAATAAGGAATAAACAACCGCGCTTTCCCACCTTGTCTCATTTTTAAAAGTGCCTCCTTTACACCTGCAATCATAGGTTGTTTGCTTAACGTAAATACAAAAGGTGCTCTACCTACTGTGGTTTGAATTTGCTTACCATCTGCCAATGATATTGTATAATTGATAGTGGTTTTTTTTGTTTCTGAAAACTTTTTACCACGTCCTTTTTTCAAGGTTAAAACTTGCAAACCAGAATCTGTCTTTGTTGCTTTATCAATACCTTGTGCTGCTTGAAATATTTTAGAATCTTCTACGAATTTTATGCGTGCATCATCAATTCTTTTTTGCTTCATTAATTTCGAATTTTTCAATTCTTTTGTAAACACTTTTGCAGCATCAAATCCCGTTGCTTTATGACCAATTCTTATAAATCGAATGTGGTTTATTACATCTCCTTTTTCTATAGAATCAACTACAGACTGACCATATGTTACTTTTCCGAAAACGGTATGTTTATAATCTAACCACGGGGTATCTCTATGTGTAATAAAAAACTGACTTCCATTAGAGGCCGGCCCTCCATTTGCCATAGACAATACACCAGCTCCCTTATGAGCATATTTTAACATCCCCAATGAATCGGTTGGAAATTCGTCTTCAAATTTATATCCTGGTCCTCCAGTTCCATTTGCTAATGGATCCCCACCTTGAACCATAAAATTTTTCATAACTCTATGAAAAGTTAGTCCGTCATAAAATTTTGCACCTTTTAAAGAATCAGAAACATTTGGGTTGGTACCTTCTGCTAAAGAAACAAAATTAGCAATGGTTAAAGGAGTATCTTCAAAATACAGCTTACAAAGAATATCTCCTTTATTGGTTTCAATATCGGCATACAGACCTTTATCTAAATCTGCATATTTTGCCGGTTTACATGCTGCTATTAAAAGTATAGCCGCTATAAAAAAGGGTTTAAATAATCTCATAATTATAATTGTTTTATTTTTTTAGTATTTCCAATAGTTCAACTTCAAAAATTAGGGCCATAAATGGTTTAATGGCTCCACCATTTCTAGGTGTTGCACCATATCCTAATTCTTGCGGAATAAAAAACTTGTATTTAGCGCCCACCTTCATTAACTGTAAGCCTTCTATCCAACCTTGAATAACTTGGTTGGCATAGGTAACATACGGTCTCTTTTTTTCTACTGAACTGTCAAACACTGTACCATCTAATAAGGTACCATGATAATGTACTTTTACTTGAGAAGTTGCCACAGGTGAATCTCCTTTACCTTCCTTTAATACAATGTATTGCAAACCACTTGCTGTTGTTTTGACACCTTTCTTTGTTTTATTTTTCAATAAAAACGCTTCACCTTCCTTTTTAACTTCTCCAAACTTTTCTTCTGCTTGTTTTAGAGCAGCAGCTTGTTGTTCTTTAATTTTCTCCTGCTGTTGTTTTTGAAAAAAGGTATTTAAAATAGTGCGAATATCTTTTTCATCAATTAATAAATCCAAAGAGTCTATTCCATTTCTAAATCCTTGAACAAAAAGATCTTTATCTACTTTTTTAAAATTTGCTTTTAATTGCGAAGCCATATTTAATCCCAAAGAATAACTCACAGAATCTATTTCTGTCTCCAGTGATTTTTTGCTAACTCCTTGAGGGTTACACGAAACGAGAATTGCTGTTAAAATAAGCAGGGTGATTTGTTTTACTTTTTTCATTTTTGTTTAATATTTATTAATGTAACTGTACTTTTTATTGTTTGATTGATTCCTATTTTATTCTCATCTCCAACCAAGCCAAATGCTCTATATGATGGAATGATAAATAGCATGGTTTCTCCTACTTTCATCAACTTCAATCCTTCTTGCAACCCTGGAATGAAATCTTCTTTATCAATTGTATAATTTTTAATCCCTAATTCTTCCTTAGCATATATTACATTATTATTGATGTCCGTAATGTTGTATTCTAGTGTAACAACATCCCCAATTTTAGGTGAAATAATTCCGTTATCCTTCTTCGTAATATACGAATACCAAAACCCAAATGACGAAGTGATGTACGTATTGACAGTGTCTTTAGCAATATAATCTTCAATAAATTTATTTTCACTTGCTATTAGTTCTTTCTTCTGCTGTATTGTTTCAGACAATATGGTTGCTGTCTTTTGTGTAACAGGTCTTCTAGCTTTTTGCTCAGTACAAGAAAAAAGAAAAAGCATGCACATTATTAAAACGAAACTATTCTTCATACGACTGTTGTAATTCTACTTTGTAACTAGGTAACAAAGAGGTAAAATAAGCAACTGTATCCGCTAAGGACACATCTGATTTCCCTCCAGAAGCATTATCATGTCCGCCTCCATTAAAATATTTTCTTGCAAACTGATTTACAGAAAATTTCCCTTTTGATCGGAAAGATATTTTAATTATTTTCTGCTCTACATCTTCGATAAAAATAACTGCAAAAATGATATCTTTTAACGACAATGCATAATTTACAACACCTTCTGTATCTCCTTTTTGATATCCATATTTCTTTTTTTCTTGATCCGACAAGGTGATAAAAGCCGTTTTATATTCTGGTAATGCTTTTAAATTTGTTAATGCTTGTCCTAATAACAACAACCTATTGTACGAATTTGCATCATACACCTGATTATGAATTTTATCATTTTCAGCTCCTTTATCAATTAAATCTCCAACAATCTTATGTGTAGTACTTGTTGTTGATCTAAATCTAAATGAACCTGTGTCTGTCATGATCCCTGTATAAATACACGTTGCAATCTCTTTGGTAATACTTTTCGTATCATCCAGCATTTCTAAAAAATGATATACCATCTGAGCCGTAGAACAAATAGACGTATCGGAGTATAAATAGGTTGCTACATCATCTGGCTGTTGGTGATGATCTATCATGGCAAAATCATTTTCATAAACCTCCAACGTTTTGGCCATATCGTCTCCAACTCTATGCAATGCATTAAAATCTAATAAGAAAATAATATCTGAGTTATTGATGGCTCTCTTAGCTTGTTTATTTTGCTTATCAAATAAAATAACGTTTTTAGAATGTGGTAACCAATGTAAAAACTCAGGGTATTCATTTGGTGCAACCACCGTTGCCGTATGCTCTTTAGAATTAAAATATTGGCACAACGCTAAAGTAGACCCCATAGCATCCCCATCTGGATTTCTATGTGGTACTATTACAATGTTTTTAGGCGTTGATAAAAACGATTTTAACTTACTTAATTGTTCTTTCTTCATAAGTTGCGAATATACAATTTAATAACATAAATCATAATGAAATTGCCCCTACAATTATGTTAAAAACATGCTAAACCTAACAGTATTACTTATTCTTTTCTGAGCCTATAATAGTCTTCAAGAAAAAGAAGTATAGGTGACTATCCAACAACCTCAAGAACCTAATTTAGCTTAGAAAGCACTTATGCTAATGCTAGCTTTCATAAAGAAGAAAATCACCAAAACAAACACATGGTAACAGCGATAAATTAGGGTAAAAAACATACAAAGTTATAATTAACTTGTAGTTACCATATAAAACTGTATTTTTGCACAAAATTTTAAAGATTAGAAATGGCAACAAATAGAACATTTACAATGATTAAGCCTGATGGCGTTGAAAACGGACACATCGGAGCAATCTTAGAAAAAATTAACGCTGCAGGATTTAGAATTGTAGCCTTGAAATTAACTCAAATGACAAAAGCTGATGCTGAAGCGTTTTACGCTGTGCATAACGAGCGTCCATTTTTTGGAGAGTTAGTTGAATTCATGACACGTGGAGCAATTGTTGCTGCCATTTTAGAAAAAGACAATGCAGTTGAAGATTTCAGAGCTCTTATTGGTGCTACAAATCCAGCTGAAGCTGCTGAAGGAACCATCAGAAAATTATATGCTACTTCTATTGGAGAAAATGCTGTACACGGTTCTGATTCTGATGAAAATGCTGCTATTGAAGGCGCTTTTCACTTTTCAGGAAGAGATATGTTTTAAGGATTGATTACCCTATAAAACGCTTAACTATAAAAAGCTCGTTGCAATTGCAACGAGCTTTTTTTATGTTCCTTTGGGTTACTTGTAATAGAATTATACCAACATCACTTTCGAAATCAATTGCTCTCCCAGCTCTTCATTCATCATTTTCATGATCTTCTCTTTACCATAACTCAATTCTTCTCGCAATACTGACGATGATAAAGACACTACCAGTGTTTTATTCTGTAACTGAATTTTCTCTGTGTAAGACACCACTCCTTGCCCCATTAGCTTTGCCCAAATTTCTTCAATTTCAAGCCTCTGCATTCCTTTAGACAAGTTATTCTCTTTTATAAAAGAACCCATTAAATCTTTCATTGAAAGGGATTCTTTTTCTCTTTTTGGCATGTTTATAATATTTTGGTATTTGGTGAAACCTATTTTTCACGTTGCAACTGTCTAACTTTACAGTTTAAATATCTGATACGGTTTATTACTTTGTTTTATTACGTTTTCTGTTCTTTCTGCATGCGTGTCTGTAATAAAAATTTGTCCAAATTCATCTTTATTCACCAATGCTATAATTTGAGAAACTCTGTGCTCATCCAACTTATCAAAAACATCGTCCAATAACAAAATAGGCACTACATTAGCTTGCTCTTTAATGAATTGAAACTGGGCTAACTTTAATGCTATTAAATACGATTTCTGTTGCCCTTGAGAACCAAATTTCTTAATAGGATATGCACCTATATCAAAACTTAGATCGTCTTTGTGGATGCCAACAGACGTGTATTGTAAAATTTTATCTTTCTCTAAGTTGTTTTTCAATAATTCTTCAAAAGACTGAATATGCAATTGACTTTTGTACACCAAATCAACCGTTTCCTTCTGCTCAGAAATAGTTTGGTATTTTTCATTAAAGATAGGTGTAAATTTCTCTAAAAACGATTTTCGCTTCGCATAAATACGAGTTCCTAATACAATTAGTTGATCGTCATATATTTTTAAGTTCAGTGCATCAAAGGTTCTATTGGCTGCAAAATACTTTAACAAGGCATTCCGTTGACTAATTACCTTATTATACTGAATTAAACTTTGCAAATATTCTTTGTCTTGTTGCGAAATAACACCGTCAATAAACTTTCTTCTGGTGTCACTTCCATCTACAATTAAATCTCTATCTGCAGGAGAAATAATAACGAGTGGTAATTGCCCGATATGTTCAGAAAATTTACTGTACGCCTTGTCGTTTCTTTTTAGTACTTTTTTCTGCCCTTTTTTTAAGCTACAAACTATTTTTTCTTCTCTATTTTCTAAAATATAGCTTCCTTCAATCATAAAAAACTCCTCTCCATGTCTAATATTTTGTAATGCAACCGGATTAAAGTAACTTTTTGTAAAAGACAAATAATAAATTGCATCCAATATATTTGTTTTACCAACGCCATTATCACCAACAAAACAATTTATTTTCTCCTGAAAATCAAATGTTTGTGAAATAATATTTTTAAAATTCACCAAAGAAATTTTTTGCAAATACATAGATATCGTTTGTCAGATGTAAGAAATCGCAAATTATTGAAAATTTAGCGAATTATCCATTTTTAAAATCCAATTAAAAAAACTATTTTTGCGCCTACTAATTTTTTAGCGAAATGGCGACATACAAGAAAAAAGCATCAAAATCAACAGACAATAAACAAGAAACAGTTCAAGACAAAAGCACAACGGCTGAAGTTTTTAACACTTTAGACGAAACAGCTTCGAGATCTGAACAGTGGATTGAAAAAAACAACAAAACCTTATTTTATGGTTTAGTTTTAGTTGCTGTGGTTATTTTAGGATATTTAGGATACAATAAATACATTATTGAGCCAACAGAAAAAGAAGCAGCTAACGAATTAGCGTTTCCTAGAAAACACTTTAACCAAGCAAATACTGTATCTGTAGGTGTAGATTCCTTATTAAACCTAGGTTTAGATGGCGCTGATGGAAAATACGGTTTTACAGACATCGCAAGTACATTTAGCGGTACTGATGCTGGGAATTTAGCAAACTACTACGCAGGGCTTTCTTACTTAAAATTAAAACAATACGATAAAGCAATTGAATATTTAAGTAAATTCTCTTCTAGTGATGAATTATTAGGACCTACTGCTATTGGAGCAGTTGGAGATGCTTTTGCTGATATCAATCAACCAAAAGATGCCTTAAAATACTACGAAGATGCAGCTAACAAAAAAGCCAATCAATTCTCAACGCCGTTATTCTTATACAAAGCTGGAATTACAGCAATGGAATTAAAAGAATTTAGCAAGGCATTGAAATTATTCAAACAGATAAAATCAGACTATCCTACTTCTCATCAAGGAGGAAATATTGATCAATATATTAGCAGTGCAGAATTTGCTGCAAAAAACTAAGCTACATTATGGCTACCACAAATTTATCTTATTACGATAAAGCAACCATCCCAAATGCGAAACCTTTTCGATTTGGGATTGTTGTTTCTGAATGGAATCCAGAAATCACTAGAAACCTCCAAAAGGGCGCAATTAAGACGCTAATTGACTGTGGAGCACAAGAAAGCAACATAGTTTCTTGGGATGTACCTGGTAGTTTTGAATTGGTATATGGTTGTAAAAAAATGATTGAATCTGCAAAAGTTGATGCAATTATTGCCGTTGGAAATGTCATTCAAGGAGAAACCAAACATTTCGATTTTGTTTGCGATGGTGTTACTCAAGGAATTGTAGATTTAAATATCAAATACGATGTCCCTGTTATTTTTTGCGTCCTCACAGACAACACCAAACAACAATCTATAGATCGATCTGGAGGGCAATTTGGCAACAAAGGAATTGAATGTGCTGTTGCAGCAATTAAAATGGCAGCATTAAGACAGTTTTAACAAGATACTTTTTAACATTTCTTGACCACTTCTTTTTTATTCTGTAAATTTGACTTAGTTGATTCAATTGGTTTGATTTTTGTTATAAAATCAATAATCTTAATTCACTTTCAAATATTATGGGATTTTTAAACCGTACAAATAAAACATTCGAATACAAACCTAGATTTTATAAAGGCGAAGGGAACCCTTATGAGATTAAGCATAAGTTTGACGATTTTAGATCTACAACAGGTAAAAATAAAAATTTAAAAAACAAGTTTATTTCGGCTTGGGACGAATTGAAAGAGTCTCGAGGAAAAGGAGTTAACAAAACTATTGTAGCGATTGTTATTCTTTTAACTTTCATTTTTTTATATGTCATTGATTTTGACTTATCTATATTTTTAAATTAATACATGTCAGATATTATTCAACTCTTACCTGATCATGTGGCAAATCAAATTGCTGCAGGAGAAGTTGTACAAAGACCCGCATCTGTAGTAAAGGAATTACTAGAAAATGCCATTGATGCTGGTGCAACTTCAATAAAACTATTGCTAAAAGACGCAGGTAAATCTTTAATTCAGGTTATTGATAACGGCAAGGGAATGAGCAATACAGATGCGCGTTTGTCATTTGAACGCCATGCAACTTCAAAAATAAAAGACGCCCATGATTTATTTAACTTAAATACCAAGGGTTTTCGTGGAGAAGCCTTGGCATCTATTGCTGCCATTGCACATGTAACATTAAAAACCAAGCAAGAAAATGACGAGCTTGGCACTCAAATAAAAATTGAAGGAAGTAACATAATTGCTCAAGACGTTATTTCTACGAGTAAAGGAACCAGCATTGCTGTTAAAAACTTATTTTTTAATATTCCTGCAAGGCGAAATTTTTTAAAATCTGACACTATTGAAACACGCCATATTATAGATGAGTTTCAACGCGTCTCTTTGGCACACCCAGATATTGCCTTTTTGTTACATCACAATAGCAACGAAATATACAACCTTAGAGCAAGCAACTTAAGAAAAAGGGTTGTTGCTGTTTTTGGAACTAAGATGAATGAAAAGCTAGTTCCAATAAATGAAACGACCGATTTAATTGCGGTCAATGGTTTTGTAGCAAAACCAGAATTTTCTAAAAAGAAACGTGGCGAACAATTCTTTTTTGTAAACGATCGCTTTATTAAAAGTTCCTATTTAAATCACGCTGTGGTAAGCGCCTTTGAAGGCTTGTTAGAAAATGGGTACCATCCCTCGTATTTCCTATATTTAACAGTACCACCTAGTAGTATTGACATTAATATTCACCCAACAAAAACAGAAATAAAGTTTGACAACGAAAAGGCTATTTATGCTATTTTAAGAGCCACAGTAAAACACAGTTTAGGGCAATACAATGTAGCTCCTGTATTAGACTTTAATAGGGACAACAATTTAGATACGCCCTATCAATTTACAAGTAAAAGTACTACTGCCACTCCAAAAATTACTGTGGATCCAAATTTTAATCCATTTAAAACCGAGCAACAAAGCTACCAACCTAGCTCAAGTTCTTATCAAAAAGAATCGCAGAGTTGGGAAAGCTTATACACAACAGTAGAGCCTGTTGAAACCACACAACAAGAGCAACTTTTTCATCAAGAACAAGAAATTGAAACAGGAAAAACCTTTCAAATTCAGAAAAAGTACTTGTTAAGTTCTATAAAATCCGGAATGGTTTTAATACATCAATCATTAGCACATCAACGGGTATTATATGAAGAATTTTTAGAAAGCATTACCGTTCATGAAGCAATGAGTCAACAATTGTTGTTTCCTGTACATATCTCTTTTTCGAAATCAGATTCAGAAATGATTCAATCTATGAAAGCCGATTTAGAAAATACAGGCTTTTTATTTGAGTCAATTGCAGATGAAGAAATTGTTGTAAAAGGAATTCCGACTTCTATTACAGAAAGTCAAATTTCATTAATTTTAGAACAATTGTTAGACGACATGAAATTAGAAGTGCCAGAAACCAGTTTTAGTCACTTTGATGTTATGGCTAAATCATTTGCAAAATCATTGGCCATAAAAACGGGAACCGTTTTATCAAATAAAGAACAAGAGAATTTAGTAGACGATTTGTTTTCATGTAAAGAACCGACGATTTCTCCTTTTGGAAAAGCAACTTTTAAAACACTTACTATTAAAGAGATTGACAGTATTTTTAATAGTCATTAAAACATAAAAAATGGGTAGAATTACAGAAGCCATTAAGCATTTAATCATCATAAATATTATCTTTTTTGCGGTTCCGCAAATGATACAAGGATTAGATATTGCTCAATACCTTGCACTTTATTTTCCTAAGAATGAGAATTTTGGATTGTGGCAATATGTATCTCATATGTTTATGCACGGAAGCTTTATGCACATTGCATTTAACATGTATGCATTGTGGGCATTTGGTACCCCTTTAGAACAAATGTGGGGCCGTAATAAATTTTTGTTTTTCTATTTCTCTGCCGGATTGGGTGCCGGAATAATTTACACACTCGTAAACTACTACCAATTTAATGGCATCTATGAGCATTTTATAAATGCTGGACTAAACAACAAAGAAATTATTTCCATATTGGAAATGGGCCAAACAAACGACATAAGGGTTGTTAATAATATTACTCAAGAACAGTTCAATAAAATCACAGGTTTATATAACACCCCTGCTGTTGGAGCTTCAGGAGCAGTTTATGGAATCTTAGTTGCGTTTGGAATGACATTTCCCAATGCTAAGCTAGCCCTGATCTTTTTCCCAGTTCCCATTGCTGCAAAGTATTTTATACCGGTGATGATTTTAGGGGATTTGTTTTTTGGCGTTACAAAATACTCAATAGGAAACGTGGCTCATTTTGCGCACATTGGTGGTGCATTAATAGGTTTTATCATCGCTTGGTATTGGAAAAAAAATCAATTTAGAACGTACTAATGAGCATTATAGACACCATTCAAAACCGTTTTAAACAGGCCAACATTGTAGAAAAATTGATCTACATTCATATCGCTGTTTTTGTGATAACATCACTACTTGCTATTGTTAGCAAACCCTATGAGGCAAATATCATTATTCAATGGTTTTCTTTAAATTCTGAATTTGACTTTTTCATAACCAAACCTTGGACTATTATCTCGTATGGATTTCTTCATGCCGACTTTATACACATTCTTTTCAATTCGATTATGTTGTATTATTTCGGAAACTTATTTTTACAATATTTCACACAAAAGCAATTATTGACATTTTTTCTTTTAGGAACCTTAGCAGGAGGATTTGTTTTTTTGTTGGGTTATAGCTACCTGCCATTTCTATCGAATCAAAGCGTTCCTGTAGTTGGAGCTTCTGCAGGTGTTTCAGCAATTATTATTGGAATTGCTACTTATATGCCAAATTACCAATTAAGACTAAGACTCATTGGGGCTGTAAAACTATGGCACATCGCTGCATTTTATATTTTCTTAGATGTTTTACAACTTTCGGGAAATAACACTGGAGGCCATCTTGCTCATTTAGGTGGCGCTATATTCGGCTTTTTATATGTACAGCAAGCAAGTAAAACAGACATGCACATCTGGCATAAAATTGCTCGTTTTTTCGCTGCTAAAAAGAGGCCTTTAAAAACAGTATACAAATCAAAAAAAGCAACACCCAAGAAAGCAGCAAATACCACCTATAAACAACAAAAAATTAATGTTATTTTAGATAAAATTAGTAAATCTGGCTACGACACCTTATCTCAAGATGAGAAAGACTTTTTGTTTAAGCAAGGAAAATAATTCATGAAAAAGTTATCCCTTTTAAATAAATTGATGTTTTTGATCAATTCTGTTTTAGCAACATTGCTATTACTATCTTATATTGTGCCCTATATTTCGCCTAAAACAATTCCGCAAATTTCGTTAGTGAGCTTAGCAGTTCCTTTTTTAATCATTGCAAACACCCTCTTTTTAATATATTGGATTATAAAATTAAAAAAACAATTTGTCATATCTGGTTTGGTGTTAACAATTGGATGGATCGTTTCTTCTTCGTTTTATCAATTTTCTGAAAAGAAAGTTCTTTTAAATAATGACATTAAAGTAATGAGCTATAATGTACGGATGTTTAATCACTACAATTGGAATGAGGATCCAGAATTAGCTCAAAAATCATTTGATTTTATTCGACAAAAATCTCCCGACATTTTGGTTTTACAAGAGTTTTATCAATCCCCAAAAATAAGCTTTTCTTATCCGCATAAATACATCAAAACCAAAAGCAAGAAAAACAAATTTGGACTGGCAATATACTCGAAACATAAAATAATCAATACGGGTTCATTTAACTTTCAACAAAGCGCCAATAACATTATTTTTGTAGATATCCTTAGAGAAAAAGATACGGTTAGGATATACAACATCCACTTAGAATCATTAAAAATCAATCCCAACAAAGAGTACTTTGGCGAAGAAACTTCTGAAAAACTGTTTGGGCGCCTACAATCTACTTTTATAAAACAAGCAACACAAACAGAACAGTTTCTTGCCCACGAAGCCAATTGGAAAGGAAAAAAAATTATTTGTGGAGATTTTAATAACACCGCATATTCTTGGGTGTATAATAAAATTAGTAAGCACAAAAAAGATGCGTTTATAGAAGCTGGTAAAGGGTTTGGGAAAACCTTTGACTATCCTTTTCCTATGCGAATCGATTTTATATTAACTAGTGAAAAAATTGAAATCAATCAATTTACCACTTTTAATGAAACATTTTCAGACCACTTCCCGATACTTGCAAGATTAAATTGGTAAGATTGATTATATTCGTGTAAATATCTTATCAAATGAAACATTTTGACGTTGCTATTATTGGAAGCGGACCTTCAGGTGCTGCCACCGCTTTTTACCTTGCAGAAAAAAAAATTTCGACCGTAATACTAGAGAAAGAAAAGTTACCACGATATAAAACCTGTGGTGGTGGCTTAGTTTTTAGAGGAAGAAAAAATATGCCTTTTGACATTTCAAATGTAATAGAAAGAGAGTTTTATGAAGTAGACACTTATTTTGATACGCACCTACATTTCAAATCAAAAAGAACAAAGCCAGTGATTTCGATGATTATGCGTGATAAGTTTGATCATTTAATCATAAAAAAAGCCCAAGAACTCGGTGTGACATTATTAGAAAACCATAAACTTATTGGTTTAAATTACAACAATGAAGATAGCATATTGACGACTTCTCAAGGAACTATTTCAGCTAAATTCATTATTGCTGCAGATGGGGTTTTAAGCCCAACTGCAAAATTAGCAGGATGGAATGAAGACACCAGGAAATTGATTCCCGCCCTAGAATATGAAGTTGCAGTACCTCCAAAAGATTTTGACCGTTTGTCTAAAGAAGTTCGCTTTGATATTGATGCAGTACCCAGCGGATACGCATGGAGTTTCCCAAAAAAGAATCATTTATCTTTAGGAGTATTAACAACCAAACGCAGTAAGATAAACTTAAAAGAATATTACGCTTGCTATTTAAAAAAAATAGGGGTCACTACTATTCTTTCTGAATCGCAACATGGATTTCAAATCCCTGTTTCTCCAAGAACTGATGGCTTTGTCAAAAACAATGTGTTTTTAATTGGTGATGCTGCTGGTTTTGCAGATCCTATTACAGCTGAAGGTATTTCAAACGCAATTTTAAGTGGTAAATATGTTGCTGAAGCATTAATAGAAAGTAATTTAAATGCCCAAAAGGCACCTCAAATCTACACAAAAAAACTACAGCTTAAACTCCTCCCAGAATTGCATTCTGGAGAACTAATAGCCAAATATTTCTACTCAAAAAACCTCATCCGTAAATTACTTCTGACAAAACACGGTCAACGTTATGCAGATTTAATGGTAGATATTTTATTGGGCGACAAATCATTTCCAACGAATATAAAATCTAGGATGCAGGAGAAAGTAAAAGCATTGTTGTTTTAATTAGTCAATAAATGCTTGGTGTTATTTTAGTGAAATTCATTTTCTAAAGACTTTCAAAGCCGTACTCCCGTTCAACTTTACAAATACGCAATTGGTATTTTTTATACCAAATTTCCCTTCCTTTGTCTCTGGCTTCAGTGTGTGCTACATTATTTTTCCATTGCATAATAGCATCTAGGCTTTCCCAATACGAAACAGTTATCCCCAATTGACTTCGCGCTGATTCCATACCCAGATATCCAGGCTGCTGGGCTGCTAATTCTTCCATTCTATTTGCTGTTTCTTCATAACCTTTTAAAGTATCGGATAGCACCGTTGAAAAAATAACTGCGTAATAAGGTGCTTGTAAATGGTCTACTATCATAAGTATAATTCGTATTTGGTTTCTGGCAATTGACTTTCTTTGCCCATAAATTGTGCTTTAATTGTAAAATTGTAGCGCTCTAAGATTTTAACAGACGCGCTATTTTTATCAACTACATATCCTATTATTTTTTGCAATCCGATCGATTTACAATATCGAATCAATCCACCACATATTTCTGTTGCATATCCACTACCCCAAAATTCCTCTAAAAAACGATATCCAATTTCATCCTCTTCGCTATCTTTTACCACAGCAACAGTACCCACAAAGTAAGTGTCAGATTTACGTTCAATAGCATAAATCCAAAAATCATTATTCGGGAATGTATATTTAGAAATCAACTCTTTCAATTCAACACGATGTGCTTCTATACTTTGCACATCTCCATCTGCATATTGCATTACTTTGGGATTGCTTTGCATTGCATGAAATGATGCTAAATCTTCTAAATTCAGTTTTCTAACAATTAATCTTTCTGTTTCAAATATCATTTAGAAAATTGTAAATTTGCACCTGAAAAGCTGTAACATACAGTTTGGTAATTTAATGTAGTACAAACATACTGAATTTTGGAAAATTTATTTTTATTATTTCCTTTTTTCAACAATGTGATTTTAGAATGAACACAGATAAAAAAGTAGCGTTTTACACCTTAGGATGTAAGTTGAATTTCTCTGAAACATCAACCATAGCACGTAATTTTGTAAATGAAGGATTTGAACGTGTTGAGTTTGAAGAAGCGGCAGATGTATATGTAATCAATACTTGTTCTGTAACTGACAATGCAGATAAACGTTTTAAGTCAATCGTAAAATCTGCCATTAAGAAAAACGAAAATGCGTTTATTATTGGGGTAGGTTGTTACGCCCAACTAAAGCCAGAAGAATTAGCGAATGTTGATGGAGTGGATTTGGTACTGGGAGCTACAGAAAAATTTAATGTTACTAGCTACATCAACGATTTAACTAAAAACGATATTGGTGAAGTACATTCTTGTGAAATTGAAGACGCAGACACTTATGTTGGCGCCTATTCAATCGGAGATAGAACCCGTGCCTTTTTAAAAGTCCAAGATGGATGCGACTATAAATGTACTTATTGTACCATTCCATTAGCCCGTGGAATTTCACGTAGTGACACCGTTGAAAATGTATTGAAAAACGCCAAAGAAATTTCTGAAAAAGGAATCAAAGAAATAGTATTAACAGGTGTTAATATTGGTGATTATGGCAAAGGCGAGTTTGGGAATAAAAAACACGAACATACCTTTTTAGAATTGGTAAAAGAATTAGATAAAATAGATGGTATCCATCGTTTACGCATTTCTTCTATTGAACCAAATTTATTAAAAGATGAAACCATTGAATTTGTTTCAAAATCTGACATGTTTGTTCCGCATTTTCACATTCCTTTACAGTCAGGTAGTGATGAATTATTAAAAAAGATGAAGCGTCGTTATTTACGCCAAACCTATACAGATAGAGTTGCCAAAATTAAAGAAGTAATGCCAAATGCATGTATTGGTGTGGATGTTATTGTTGGTTTTCCAGGTGAAACCGATGCATTGTTTTTAGAAACTTATAACTACTTAAACGAACAAGATATTTCGTATTTACATGTCTTTACCTATTCTGAAAGACCAAATACAGAAGCTGTTGACATGGATGGCGTTGTGCCTAAAAAAGTTCGTGCTAAGCGAAGCAAAATGTTACGTGGCCTATCTGTAAAAAAGCGTAGAGCATTTTATGAGAGTCAACTAGGCAATACAACTAAAGTATTGTTTGAAAGTGAAAACAAAGAAGGGTTTATTCATGGTTTCACTGAGAATTATGTAAAAGTAAAAACACCTTGGAATCCTGAATTTGTAAATACAATTCACGAAATTTCTTTAACAACCATCGATGAAGATGGCTTGGTTCGTTTTGAATTTGCTAATGAAACTGTGACCGCATAATATGTCTAAAACGCACATTTATTTTGTTCCTGGAATGGCCGCAAACAGCAAAATATTTGAGCACATACAATTAGATGCTACCAAATACGAATGTCATTTCTTAACATGGAAAATTCCGATTTCTAAAGATGAATCTATAGAAGCCTATGCACAAAGAATGTGTAAAGAAATCAAAAATGAAAATCCCGTTTTAATTGGGGTCTCTTTTGGCGGACTAGTGGTGCAAGAAATGAGCAAGCACATTGCTACAAAAAAGAGCATCATCATATCTAGTGTAAAATCAAATTTAGAATTTCCAAAACGAATAAAATTTGCATTACTTTCAAAAGCCTATAAATTATTTCCTGCAAAATTTATTGAAAACTTGGATTCGTATATTGATTATTTCTTAGGAGATTATCAGCAAAAAAAAATAGAAGCCTATAAAAAATACATGTCTGTTAGAAATGCTGACTACTTACATTGGGCAATTTACACGCTACTGCATTGGAAACAAACAGAGACACTACCATACACGGCACATATACATGGTACAAACGACCGTGTTTTCCCTTCAAAACACCTCTCTAACTTTACAGCAATTGAAGGTGGTACCCACGCAATGATTTTAACAAAAGGGAAGAAAATTTCTTTAGAAATTGAGAAAATTTTAACTTGTTAATGCCGTTCTAATTAAATACTTTTATAAGATACTTTTAATCTCTTGTCTTATGAAAACTTCGATACGTATCTTATCATTAAGTGCGTTGGTAATTACTACTATATTACTAACAAATGCCATTAGCACACAAAAAATCACAGAGCCTAAAAACACCAGCGATACGTATAAAATAAAAGCGTTAAAATTACCACCAAATTTAAATTTAGCAGGAGAAAGAGTTCCTTTAGAAATGCCTGATATTAAAGAACGAATGGACAGAGAACTGCTAGTAAACACCTATTGGCAATCTAATGGTTTGTTATTGATTAAGCGAGCAAATAAGTATTTTCCTATTTTAGAACCCCTTTTAAAGAAGTATGGATTGCCAGACGACTTCAAATATTTGTGTGTTGCAGAAAGTGCCCTAATTGACGAAACTTCTTCGGCTGGAGCAGCAGGGTTTTGGCATTTTATGAAAGGAACAGGAAAAGAATTTGGATTGGAAATCAATAAAAATGTTGATGAACGATATGATATTGAAAAATCGACAAAGGTTGCCGCGGCCTATTTAAAAAAATCATATGAGCGCTTTGGTAGTTGGTCTTTAGCCGCTGCTGCCTATAACGCAGGAAATGCAAGAGTAGCCAGAAGTTTAAAAACCCAAGGTGTAACAAGTTATTATGACGCCTTGTTACCAGACGAAACAGAGAGATATGTATTGCGAATTATTGCCTTGAAAGAGGTGCTTTCTAACCCCAAAAAGTATGGTTTTATCTTTGATCAAAACGATTTATATACCTTAACAAAAACAAGAACAGTAAAAGTAGACACCATTATTTCAAACATTGCATTGTTTGCTAAAAAGTTTGACACCAATTACAAAGAATTGAAACTTCACAATCCTTGGCTGCGACAAAACAAACTGAACAACAAGTCTCGAAAAATGTACGAGATTAAGATTCCTGTACAGTAATAACGAGTTTCTTTATATCTGACTAACAACTACTTTTCTTAAAAAAAGACACTAAAAAAGCCTATCACAGAATGATAGGCTTTTCAAAAAATTAATAAAGTATATATTAAATAACTTTTACATTTACTGCATTTAATCCTTTTTTTCCTTCTTGTAAATCAAACTCAACCTCATCGTTTTCACGAATTTCATCAATCAATCCTGTTACATGTACAAAATGTTCTTTGTTGTTTCCTTCTTCTGTGATGAATCCAAATCCTTTAGATTCATTGAAAAATTTTACTGTACCTCTACTCATAATATTGTTTTATTGTGTTGCCAATTTAATTATAGGCAACTAATTTATTGAACTGCAAAGCTACAGATAATTATTTTATAAATCAGTAATTAATTGATTTTCTTTTATTTACGATAACTAACTCTTAATTAGAGTATTCGCTTTACTCTTCCAACAATACCAGATTCAAGTTGTACTTTTATTCCATGCGGATGGTTGGTTGATTTTGTCAATACTCTTTTTACACGGCCATCTGTTAACGTCCCTGTACGTTGATGGTGTTTCTGAACTACAGCAACTTCAGTTCCTATTTTTATGTCTGCTCTTTTCGTTCCGTCCATTATAAGTTTGATTTTACAGATTCATATTCGCCAATCATTTCATCAATTACCTCTTTTGCCGATTTAATTTCGTGAATCAACCCAGAAATTTGACCAATCTCTAATTCACCATTGTCTAAATCTCCCTCAAACATTCCTTTTTTTGCTCTTGCTCTCCCCAACAATTCTCTAATCTCTTCTATTGTTGGATTTTGTTGATACAGCTCTTGAACTTCTTGATAAAATTTATTTTTAATCAATCGTACAGGTGCCAATTCTTTTAAGGTTAATTGGGTCTCCCCTTCTTTCACTGCTATAATAGCGCTCTTAAAGTTGTGATGAGCAGATGACTCTTTGGTTGCAGCGAACCTACTTCCTACCTGTACTCCATCGGCTCCCAACACCATAGCTGCCAACATTCCGCGACCAGTGCCAATCCCTCCTGCAGCAATTACAGGAATTTTGACCTGTTCTTTTACAATCGGAATTAAAGTAAACGTAGTTGTTTCTTCTCTCCCATTATGTCCACCTGCTTCAAACCCTTCACAAACCACAGCATCCACGCCTGCTGCTTCTGCTTTTAAGGCAAACTTCACAGAACTTACTACATGCACTACGGTAATTCCTTTTTCTTTTAAAAAAGAAGTCCAAGTTTTTGGATTCCCTGCAGAAGTAAATACAATCTTGACGTCTTCTTCTACAAGGATGTCCATAATTTTTTCAATATCTGGATATAGCATTGGTACATTTACGCCAAAAGGCTTATCTGTTGCTTTTTTACATTTCTGAATGTGTTCTCTTAGCACATCTGGGTACATAGATCCAGCACCAATCAGTCCCAAACCACCAGCATTTGATACTGCTGATGCTAATTTATAACCTGATACCCATATCATTCCACCTTGGATAATTGGATATTGTATATTAAATAGTTGTGTGATGTTTTTTTGCATAAGTGTTATTATAAACTTAAAGTAATGTGGTGATTTACAAAGTATTTCCTATTCATATGAATGGCAGGTGACCAACCTTTAATTTTCTGAAAGTAAGAAATTATCTCTTTTTTATATTTTTCAGCGATCTGTTCTTCTATTGCAATATTACTGATTTCTCCGCTACCATTAATAATGAAATTAACATGAATCTTGCCTTTTATTTTGAACCCTAGACTATTAACCAAAATTTGAATTTTCTTTTTGAATTCTTTTAATCCACCAATAAACGTCGCTTTTTTAAACCTAATTAATGAAACTTTAATTTCCGCTCCTTGTTCATCATAAATTACACTTTTAACAATGTGCTCATTTTTATAATACAGCTTACTAGCCATGTTCCCATTACTATGATAAAATTTCCAAATACCTTCTCTTTTACCGTTTCTATAGTTACCTGAGTGACTCAATTTCCCAGTGTAAAACCAATTTTTAATCCAATTAGATTTAAGGCTTTTATCATTGTAAAAGAACTTCTTTTTTAAATGTCCATTACTATAGTACTCTAAAAATTCTCCAATAGGTTGTTTCTTCGCTTTATGCTTAAATTTTCCCAATCGAAATATTTTCCCATTTGCAAAATACCTCCTAACCAACCATAAAGAATCTTTCCGTACAATTGTTTCTATGTATCTCGCTTGCTCTTTTTTCGAAATCTCCCCTTTCCTATCTAAATAATTTACAAGAGAATCTTGTGTGTATCCCTTCATGGCAAAAAATGCTACACACATGATTAGCAATTTTTTCTTCATTTATTTCTTTATCAACTTGATTGTTTTCTGTTGTTTATCGCTCCTAATTTTTAGGAAGTAGATTCCTGAATTTAATGCGGAAACATTTATTATTTTACTTTTTAAATTGCGTTTATCGTATACTTTTTTTCCGATGCTATTAAAAATTTCAATAGTGAGTCCACTCAAATCATTGGTCGTTGTTTTTAAAGTAAAAGACGTCGTAGCTGGATTTGGGTAAATTGATGCTGAATAAATAAAATGCTCTTTATCTACATTTAATACAGTAGTATATGCGGCTTCAAAATCTGGAATCCCATATCCATATTGGGCGTCTGGATTGTTATACCTATCGGAAGATTCGCGAATGCGTTGCATGAGTTGTGTACTTGTTAAATTTGGAAATGCTTGCCAGAAACAAGCAACTACACCTGCCATGATTGGCGAAGAAAAAGAAGTTCCATTAGATGTATATGAATTACCTGAAGTATGACTAATTACATAAACACTTTGGCCATGGGCCAACACATCTGGTTTCACACGGTTATCAGCTGTTGGCCCAAAAGAGCTAAATGGCGCAATGTTTTTTGATGCATTTACTGCTCCAACGGTAAAAACACCTGCCACATCTGCGGGTGCTCCTATATATTTCCATGGATCATTTCCTTCATTTCCCGCTGCGTTTATTAAGATCATTCCACGAGAAGCCCCAACTTCTGCTCCACGAGAAATAAAAGCAGTCTTGCCATCCATATCTGCATATGAATAATTATAATTTGCATTGTCAAAAGTGGTATATCCCAAAGAGGTATTGATAATATCAACACCTAAACTATCTGCTCTTTCTGCTGCTTCTACCCATAAACTTTCTTCTAAGGGCACTTCGTTAGCTACATCTTCGGTTATAAATAAATAAAAAGAAGCATCTGGAGCCGTTCCAACAAACTCTCCATCGATATGTGCTCCCATATCAGATAGCACATTGGTACCATGATTATGACCTGTATAAAAATTCATATTTCTATTCACAAAATCATAACCTCCTAAAATCTGGTTGTTATCTCGCAATCGTTTAAAAGCATCCAATACATCAACATTAGGAAAACCAGCATCTATAACTGCTATGTGCATGCCCGAGCCAGCATAGCCTTCTTGGTGTAAAAAATCACCTTTTAACATGGTAATTTGATTGGTTGCATTCCCGTAGTTGAAAGTGGTATTTATGTTGGCGAACTTATTTTTATTTTTTTTCTTTGAAGAAGGTTGGACAACCTTCCCTTTGGCATTTAAACCATTATTTGCAAACTCTATATTATCTACAAATGAAAAGCTAGGTTTTAAATTGTTAATATCCGTTTGAGTTCCTTGAACATGAATTGCATTTAACCATTTTGACCTTGCCAATACAGTTATTCCAGTTGCATTTTTTATTTGAGAATAATAAGAAGCGTCTAGAGGAACATCTTTGTTATCAAGTGCAATACTTTGGCGTGTTCTTCTATCCAAGGCACGTTGCGACAACATGGTTAGTGGCGATGCTAAAAACGCTGCTGAACTGGGTTTATCTTTTAAGTACACCCAAGCATCTTCTTGTGCAAAAAGCGGTATTGTAATAAAAAAAACGAATAGAGGAAAAAGTTTTTTCATGGCTCATATTTAGTTCCCGAAAATACTACTTTTTCAACAAATTTAGATACTGATTAAGAAATTACTCCAGAGCCTAATAACTCTTCATCTTGATACCAAGCAACAAATTGTCCTTCTGTTATTGCGGATTGTTTATTTTCAAATTCAACATACAAACCATTCTCAACCTTATGCAAGGTTGCTTTTTCCAACGCCTGTCTATATCGAATTCTTGCTGAAATTTCTAAAGTTTCCCCTGGGCTTAACCTCAAATCTTCACGAATCCAATGCAATTCTTCATTGGTAACAAACAACACATTTCTATAAAGTCCTGCATGGTTTTTACCTTCTCCTGTATAAATTACATTTTCGTTTACATCAGTATCGATAACATACAATGCTTCTTTAGTACCCCCTACATTTAGGCCTTTACGCTGTCCTTTTGTAAAGTAATGGGCACCTTGATGTTGGCCAACAATTTTTCCATCTTCTTTTGCATAGTTGAATTTTGCCCCATAAAAAGCCAATTCTTCTTCTTTGCTCGAAAATTCTGGAATTGTTCTAGTATACTTTTCAGAATCTGTAGGAATGGTTACAATAACTCCTTCTTTTGGTTGTAGTTTTTGTTGTAAAAATTCTGGAAGGCGAACTTTACCTATAAAGCATAGTCCTTGAGAATCTTTTTTATCAGCAGTAATTAAATCTGCTTTTTTTGCAATTGCTCTCACTTCTGGCTTTGTTAATTCGCCAATTGGAAACAATGCTTTGGTTAATTGTTGTTGCGACAATTGACATAAGAAATAAGATTGATCCTTATTAACATCTTTTCCTGCTAATAATTTATAGACCATTTGTCCATCAATTTCTTCTGATCCTTTTCTACAATAATGCCCCGTCGCCACATAATCTGCTCCCAAACTTAGGGCAATATCCATAAAGACATCAAATTTAATTTCGCGATTACATAAAACATCGGGGTTTGGCGTTCTCCCCTTTTCGTATTCATCAAACATATAGTCAACAATACGGTCTTTGTATTGCTCACTTAAATCTACAACTTGAAAAGGAATTCCTAATTTATCTGCAACAATCATTGCATCATTACTATCTTCTAACCAAGGACATTCGTTTGAAATAGTTACAGAATCATCGTGCCAATTTTTCATAAATAGCCCGATAACTTCATAGCCTTGTTCTTTTAATAAATATGCGGTTACACTACTATCTACACCTCCAGAAAGTCCTACTATTACTCTTTTCATTATTTCGATAAAATTGACTGCAAAGATACAAATCAATTCTCAGAAAAGAACATTGAATTTATTGATGTATTGATAAGGGAAAGCTATTTGTTTTTAGGCTGAATTTTATTTTTTCGAGATTCTTTTTTCTTCTTTGGATCAACTACTTCTCCATCTAAATAAAACTCCCACTTCCCCACACGGATACCGTTTTTATACACTCCTTTTTCCTTAAGACTCCCGCTTAACTCAAAGTACTTAGCCAAACCGTTTGGTTTCCCATTTTCGTATAAAACATCTTCTATTAGAATTCCTTTATCTGAATAATTCTTAACATGTCCATGCAATAGCCCATTTTTATACGTTGTTTCTTCTGCTATTTTCCCATTGCTTTTAAAATAGATGGTAGATTTCCCTGATAGTTTGCCACTCACGTAAAATTCTTCAGAAAAGAGCCCTCCTTTTTTATAGTAATACACCCAATTGCCTACTTTTTTTCTTCCCAAAAGCATTCCCTTTCCTTTTAACTTCCCCGTATTGTAAAAATACTTTACAGTAACTGAATCTGAATTTTTATGAAAAACCTTGGTAGCTTCTGGGCTTCTAGAAAAAGACATGCTATAAAACTTAAAGGTACCTACTTCTTTTCCATCCTTAAAAGTTCCGATATATTTTACCCTTTTATTTGGGTAATATTTCTTCCAAACACCCGTTCTTTTTTTATTTTTATCAAATTGATTATAACGTTGTGCTTCCATCGTGTTTACACACAAAAAACAGCAGAAAAAGAGGGAAACAAAAAATAGTCTTTTTATATTTATCATCACAAATAATTAAAGGGTAAATATACATAACAAGCGAACATGACAGACAAAAATTTATTAATATCTGCCTTAGACAACATGGAAAACCCTAAAAGGGAAAACAGAGAAACCGTAGCAAATATTGTATATAATAACCAAAAATTATTCAAACACTTGGTCTCCTTAACTTTTGAAGTCGATGATAAAGCTTCTATTAAAGCTGCTTGGATATTAGAATGGGTATGTACACATGGAAAATTAGAATGGATACTCCCACATCTAGACGAGTTTACACAAAACATATCAAGGTTAAAATTTGATAGTGCTATTAGACCCTGTGCCAAAATCTGTGAATATGTAGCAACTGCCTATACTTCAAAAGAAAAAAATGATTTTCAATCGGTATTAACTTCACAACACATCGATACCATAATCGAAACCGGTTTTGATTGGTTGATAACCCCTCAAAAAATCGCTGTAAGGGCCTATACAATGACCAGTCTATACTTATTTGGTTTGCAAAAAGAATGGGTACATCCAGAACTACAATATATAATTAGTAGTAAAATCATTAAAGAAAGTGCCGGATGTAAAGCAAGAGGTAACAACATTTTGAAATTGATACAAAAACAAGCTAAATAGTTTCTTTCCTCACAGGACATGTTAAAGCCCTCTTATTTAAACACCACTTTAAAATCACCGTTAAGACCGTACCTTCCCTAGGGTCAAAACATGATTTTTATCATACAAAAATACCTTATACTACTGTATATTAGCTATATAAATAATATGAATATTAATAACATCAAAATGATTGCTTAAAATAATTGATTTATAATTAAAAGATTTAATCAATCAACTTCTTTAATCTTCAAAGATCATGAAGTTCCATTTTGATAAAAATCTCCCGTATTATGAAAGCAATTACTTCACTTAGCTACCTATTTATAATGCTAATAGCACTTATAAATCCAACAAACAATTACTCCCAAGAAAAAATTAGCATGTCCATTTACCAAGATGTAAGATTGGTCGTATTAGGCAACAAAAAAGAACATAATATTAGAACACTAAATGTTCTTATCCATTTCAAAATTCAAGGCAAGCAAAATATGTTAGGGTATTTCGTTTTCATACCAGAATATGAAAAAGCCAATTTACCAGACATGTACCAACGATTATCTTTAAATATAGGCTATACATTTAACAGTCTGTATTCTTCAAAACTCATGCTTCCAAAAAACTTAGAATTTACTATTGCAATGGGTTATGGAATCACTAATCGTTTTTCAAAAAATAGTTTTAACTATTCTATTTCTGGAGAAGCATCCTATAAAATAAATGAATGGCTTAAATTGGGTTTTGTACATCAACTTACAGAACGTACAGATCTACTTTTTAAATATGACAAGAATCAATTAAAATATAGCTTCTTCTTTGGCTTAGAATTTTCTCCTTTTGATATTTATAAAAAGAACCGTAATAGAATGCATTATGCATCACGATAAAGAAAATTACTTCTATCTATTACTTTATGATTCAGGTCATAAACGATCGTTTATCCAAGCTGTAACTTTGCTATAAATTAAAATCATCAGGCAATGGGAACAGCATTAACAACTCCACTAACAGCAAAAAGAATTGTTGCATTTAACCTTATTAAAAGGATCAATGCTAAAATTGAAAAAGAAAAAGGAAATGCTATTGGAATTTCAATAGCTTTCGTAATGGTAGGAACAGGCTTAGCATCTATCACTGCAGCACTGGCAGTTCATGGAACGTTGTCGCTGCCAATATTAATGACAGTAACGATACTTGCAATGGCTACAAATGCAGCTGTAATTAGCCAACAACCTTTAAAAACAACGGCATGGTTATTTTTAGTTAGTATGGGTGTCAATATACTACTGCTATTTTATCAAGTTTTTAATTTGATGGCCTAGCGTCAAACATCCTCAAAAAGAGCGCCGAGGCAATATTTCTTGCGCGCTCTTTAGCATTAGTTGCGTTGCTTCCTTCAAACAATTCATTTACGGTTGTAAACCAAAGTTCTAGCCATTTCCCAAAATGTTGTTGGGTAATGCCATGTTTAAAATGAGCATCTACCTCTTTATGTGCTTTCATTGGGTTTCCCTTAAACGAACGTACAAAGAACAAGTTAGTTTCCCAGAAATCTGTTAGTTTCTCTATGTGTGGTTCCCATTCATCTTCTGGAATAATTTCTAGAAATATGTGGCCAATAAAAGCATCCTTTTTTATTTTTTTATAAAATGTATTTACCAATAAAAACACATCTTCTCTATTGTCTATATCTCTTAATTCCATTTTAGTTTTCATGTTTAAAGTACAAAAGTATATCTTTACAATTAGCTTAACTTATGACTTGAATCATAATGATAAATGAACAATTACTTTTAGATTTTAACGCCGTTATAAAAGAATATTCGAAAGGCGAGCTCATCTTTTCTGAAAATGAAACTGCTAGGTATTATTTTCAAATTTGTAGTGGGGCGGTTAAAATGAATAATTATAATGATGACGGAAAAGAATTTATACAGAACGTTTTTTACAAAACTCAAAGTTTTGGAGAACCGCCACTATTTATCGATGTAAAATACCCTGCAAATGCCATTGCTTTTTCGGATTGTAAATTGATTGCATTGGAAAAAGATGCATTATTTAAATTGCTGTATAAACATCCCGAAATTCATTTAAATATCACAAAAAGCTTAGCCAATAGACTGTATTACAAAGCGATAATAGCTTCAGAAATATCGAGCCAAGAACCCGAGCATAGAGTCTTACGTTTTTTTGATTATTTAAAAAATGATGTCTATAAAATTTCTGGAGATTTTAACTTTAAAGTTGGGTATACCAGGCAACAGATTGCCGATACCTTAGGACTTAGAGTAGAAACCGTAATTAGAGCAATTAAGAATTTAGAAAAGCAAAAAAAGGTATTGATTGAGAAAAGAAAAGTTTTCAGATAAAAACGATTAAAAATGGTATTATCAGCTGCGTATTTTTTATTTTTGCTGCTTTATAACACAACACAACTACAATGAGCTTAAACGAATTAAATGCGATCTCTCCAATAGATGGAAGATACAGAAACAAAGTTGCAAAATTAGCAGATTTTTATTCAGAAGAATCTTTAATTAAATATAGAGTAAAAGTAGAGATTGAATACTTTATTGCGCTTTGTGAAATTCCGTTACCTCAACTACAAGATTTTAATAGCGACTTGTTTTCTGATCTGAGAAAAATTTACGAAGATTTTTCTATGGAAGACGCTCAAAAAATAAAAGACATCGAAAAGGTGACAAACCACGATGTTAAAGCAGTTGAATATTTTATCAAAGAAGAATTTGACAAGCTAAGCTTGCTTAAGTATAAAGAGTTTATCCACTTCGGATTGACTTCTCAAGATATTAACAACACGGCTATTCCCTTATCAATTAAAGATGGTATCGAAGCAACATACCTACCTGCCTTGCAAGAGTTGATTGCTAAATTAAATGAATTATCTATAGAGTGGAGCGATGTTTCTATGTTGGCAAGAACACATGGTCAACCAGCTTCTCCTACTCGATTAGGAAAAGAAATTGCCGTATTTGTGACCCGTTTAAATGAGCAAGTAAAATATTTCAATACCATTCCCAATGCTGCAAAATTCGGTGGTGCAACCGGAAATTACAATGCACATCATGTAGCATATCCATCCATAAATTGGAAAGATTTTGGAACTAATTTTGTACAAAACAAATTAGGCCTACACCACTCTTTTCCAACAACTCAAATTGAGCATTATGATCATATGGCATCCTTGTTCGATGCGATGAAAAGAATCAATACCATTATCTTAGATTTAGACAAAGATATTTGGACTTATGTTGCCATGGATTATTTCAAACAAAAAATTAAAGCTGGAGAAATAGGCTCTTCTGCCATGCCCCATAAAGTAAACCCAATCGATTTTGAAAATTCTGAAGGAAACTTGGGAATGGCGAATGCTATTTTTGAACATTTAGCTGCAAAGTTACCAATCTCTAGAATGCAACGTGATTTGACTGACAGTACCGTTTTGCGTAATGTTGGAGTTCCTTTTGGGCATACATTAATTGGGTTTGCATCTACTTTAAAAGGATTGAATAAATTATTATTGAATAGAGAAAAATTTGAACAAGATTTAGAAAACAATTGGGCAGTTGTTGCTGAGGCAATTCAGACTATCCTTAGAAGAGAAGCGTATCCTAATCCGTATGAAGCTTTAAAAGGATTGACGAGAACAAATGAAAAAATCACACAAAATTCAATAGCCAACTTCATAGATACTTTAGACGTTTCTGATACAATTAAAGCGGAATTAAAAGTAATCACACCGGCCAATTTTACAGGAATCTAATGAGAAAATTATTATTTTTAGTCGTATTAATTTCTGTTGTTGTTTCGTGTAAAGAAGTGGCAATTGTAGACAATAACAATCAATTTAAAAAAGGGGTTTTTGAAATCCCCGCTGGTAACGGATATGGTAAAACAACCATTACCAGAGTTGATAGTTTGCAAATAGAAGAATACACTAAAACCGTATCAATAGCTACCGACAGTATTGTTAAAAATAGGATAGACAAACATATAGATACACTTTATATAGAATGGAAAAATAATTTTTCGTACATCCTACGTATGAAAAGCCCAAAAACCAGCTTGGATAAAGATCAAATTTTTGTAAAGATTAATAAGGTTACGGATTCTTCCTATAGCTTTATTGCTAGAATTGGGTATTCTAAATTCAAACAAACAGGAACGGTATATAAAGTAAAAAAATAATGGAAATATTTGCTCAGATTGATACTTGGGTTGCTTTATTAACCCTAACCTTCCTTGAAATTGTCTTGGGTATAGATAATATTATTTTTATCTCTATAGCCACCAATAAACTGCCTAAAGAACAACAAAGAAAAGGAACCAACATCGGATTGGTGTTGGCCATGATCTTTAGAATTATCTTATTATTAGGTGTTTCTTATTTAATTGCCATGAAAGATCCTTGGTTTACAATAAACACTTCTTGGCTGTCTACAGAAATTACAGGGCAAAGCATAATACTCATCCTGGGAGGAATCTTTTTATTGTATAAAAGCACCAGCGAAATACATCATAAAGTTGAAGGAATAACGGAAGGAGAAGAAGCTCCAAAGAAAAAGGAATCTACTTTATCAAAGGTCATTTTTCAAATTGTCTTGATTGATATTGTTTTTTCTTTTGACTCTGTTTTAACAGCTGTTGGAATGACTAATGGTGTGAACGGAGCATTGACCATTATGATTACTGCTGTAATTATCTCTATGATTATCATGATGATTTTTGCAAATCCAGTGAGTCAGTTTGTCAATAAACATCCAACCATTCAAATGTTAGCCTTGTCCTTTTTAATCTTAATTGGCTTTATGCTAATTACAGAAGGTGCTCATTTAGCAAATACGGTAATTTTTAACCAACATATTGGTGCCATTCCAAAAGGATATCTATATTTTGCCATTGCTTTCTCTTTAGGCGTTGAGGCATTGAATATGAAAATTAGAAAAAAAAGATAATATTCAGACACTAAAAAAACATATCACCCTTTTTGCAATAATAATATTGTGTATTCCTTCTGTAGTGCAGTTGGTTCATGTCTTTGAAAACCATGAACATACCACCTGTACCTCTCAAGAAGTAACACATGTCCATGTAAATGAATTTGATTGTGATATCTTTCATAGACCTTATCAAAATGTAGCCTTGGACATTCCATCAAGATTTGATGTGATTCCAGTACACTTTTACACAACAATTTTTATTGAGGTACCGCAAGTTATTTCTGTTGTGTATCACTCTATTAAGAGTTCTAGAGGCCCTCCTTCTTTTATTGTTTAAATCCACCGTGTCTTTTTTAAGACAACTTTTTTACGAAACAATAAAATTTAATAAAATGAAAATATTAATAAAAGCCCTAATTCTATTAGGCTGCCTTTCTGTGACTGCGCAAAACAAATTATCAGGAATCATAACAGACATACATAAAGAGCCTTTATTTGGCGTAGAAATATATGCTTCCGAAAGCCATAAAGGCACAACTACCAATGAAAAAGGCGAGTACAGTTTAAACAACTTGCCCAACGGTAAAGTGAAAATTTTATTCACTTACTTAGGATTTCAATCACAAACTAAAGTTATAGATTTTACAACAAAAAATAAGAGTACAAATATTATATTATTAGAATCTGTATTTACTATTGACGAAGTAATTATTTCTACTCCGTTTAATAAGCTACAATCTGAAAATGTAATGAAAGTAGCACGATTAACTGCTACTAATTTAAAAAGAACAGGTGCTCCAACACTTATCGCGGGGTTACAAAGCATTGCTGGAGTATCTCAAATCTCTACAGGAACTGGGATAGGAAAACCAGTAATTAGAGGATTAAGTGGCAATCGAGTTTTAGTATATGCACAAGGGGTACGACTAGAAAACCAGCAGTTTGGAGATGAACATGGATTGGGGTTGAATGATGAAGGAATTGAAAGCGTTGAAGTTATAAAAGGGCCTGCGTCTTTATTATATGGGTCTGATGCCTTGGGTGGAGTATTGTACATAAACCCTGAAAGATTTGGATTAGCAAACACAACAAATGCCTTCGTTAGTCAAAAATTATTCAGCAACACTCTGGGAACCAATACTTCTGTAGGGTTTAAAACATCTACTGACACTTGGAAATTTTTAACGCGATTTAGTTCCAATTTTCATGCAGATTATAAAACTCCCAACAAAGAAAGAGTGACCAATACACGATTTAGAGAAAACGATTTTAAAATTGGATTAGGATACAATTCTACTCGTTATACTAATGAATTTAGATACAACTATAATCATTCATTACTAGGCATTACTGAAGGGATTGGAGCACAAACAAAAACTTCATTACCCAGTGAGCCATTCCAAAAAATTGACAATCATATTTTTAGCTTACACAATCATTTTTTCTTTAAAAACTCTAAATTGGATGTTGATTTAGGATACATTTATAATGATAGAAATGAGTTTGAAGAGCATGAAGAAGCTGGAGACCATCATGAAGATGAGGAAGAGCCTGCATTGCGTTTAAAGTTAAAAACCTTTAATTACAATCTTAAATATCACTTGCCAACTTTAAAAAATGGCATAGAAAGTATTCTTGGAGTTCAAGGAATGAATCAATCAAATAAAAATTTTGGTGAAGAATTGTTAATTCCCAATGCAAAAATAAACGATATTGGAGTTTTCTATACCGGGAATAAACAATGGGATTCTTCATCTTTACAAGCCGGAATTAGATTTGACACAAGGTCTTTAAAGACAGAGAAACATGTTATTATTCACGATGGTGACACACATGTTTTTGACCCGTTAGATAAAAACTATACAAGTTTTACTGCTTCTTTAGGATACAAGTTTGTACTTTTTGATAAAATCACAACCCGTATCAATACAGCTAGTGGGTTTAGAGCACCAAACTTAGCCGAATTAACCTCTAATGGCGTACATCATGGAACGAATCGTTTTGAAGTGGGGAATTCTGATTTAGCGAATGAAAAGAATATGCAGCTAGACATTGCTTTAGAATACAAAACAAACCATATTGAGTTTTTCGTAAATGGTTTTTACAATCATTTAGATGATTATATCTACCTAACTCCCACAGGAACAATTGAAGATGGAGCACCTGTATTTTCATATATCCAAAACGATGCAAAATTGTATGGTGGTGAATTTGGATTTCATTTGCATCCACACCCAATGGATTGGCTACATTTAGAAAGCAGCTTTGAATTGGTTGTTGGAAAGCAACAAAATGGGGCTTATTTACCATTAATTCCGGCAAACACTTTCAAAAATAAAATCAGCGCAGAATTTGAAATTTCTAGCTGGTTAAAAAATGGATATACCAATCTAAGCATGACCTCTACAATGAAACAAGACCATGTTGGACAGTTTGAGACTTCAACGAGTAGTTACAACCTCCTTTCGTTTGGTTTTGGTGGAAACGTAACATTAAAATCATTAAAGTTTTCTACGAATATTTCTATCAACAATTTATTAAACACAACCTATATTCATCACTTATCTCGATTGAAATCTGATGGGATTTTAAATGCAGGTAGAAATTTTGTGGTTGGCCTTAGTTTTAAGATCTAACCAACACAATTAAACCAAATTAAAAAGACCTGAACATTGAAAAGTTCAGGTCTTTATTACTTTATAAATCAACTTAAATTGCCTTTAACGTACATGTGTTGTTTTTTTCATCATACTCATCACAATAAAAGAAGCTAAAAAGAAAATTGCCAAACACAACACACTCATTTGCATAGAGCCCGTAATAGAGTTTAAAACACCAAAAGTGATCATCCCTACAACGATGGCTATCTTTTCTGTAACATCGTAAAAACTAAAATAGGTAGCATGATCTTCGGTTTCTGGCAACATTTTAGAATAGGTTGATCGCGATAATGACTGTATTGCTCCCATTACCAATCCAATTAATCCTCCTAAACCATAAAAATATAAGTTCACGTTTTCTTGATTCTTATCTAACATATAGGCCGAAAAACACACCAACATCCATACAAGAATGGCCACTTTTAAAGCAAATAAATTTCCTTTTCTCTTTGATAAGTTAGAAAAAATTGCTGCTCCAAAAATGGCTACAACCTGCACTAATAAAATAGCAGAAATCAACTCAGAAGTTTCCAATCCCAGCTCTTTACTACCAAAAATACCGGCCATTAAAATTATGGTTTGTACGCCGATACTAAACAAAAAGAAACTAATTAAAAATATTTTTAAAGACGGTTGATGTTTTAATTCTTTTAGCACAATCTTTAATTCATTAAGCCCTTTCCATATTGCCTTTTCTCCTTTGTCATGTACCCTCTTTTGATTGGGTAATTTTTTATAGGTGACCTGCGCAAATCCTAACCACCACAATCCAACTAAAATAAATGTTAATCGAGTTGCAAATCCTTTTTCCAAACCAAAAGTGTCATGCATTTCTACCAACACCAAACATATAATTAATAATAATATTGATCCTACATACCCATTGATAAATCCTTTTGCGCTCACCCTATCTTGATCTTCTGGATGCGCTACTTCTGGTAAATACGCATTGTAAAACACAATACTTCCCCAAAATCCTATACTTGCCAGAATGGTAAATAAAATAGCCACCCAAAGTGTTGTTTCCCCGTCAAAGAAGAACAAACTCATTACCGACAACGATCCTAACAAACAAAATCCTTTTAAGAAATTTAATTTATTCCCTTTATAATCAGCGATACCAGATAATATAGGAGACATAAATGCAACAATTAGAAACGAAAAAGCCAATGTGTAATCGTACAAGGTAGTTGGATTCCATTGGGTTCCTAAAAAAGTCACTTTCCCTTCTATGCTCTGAAATGATTCAGTCATACTAGAATAATAAATAGGGAATACTGCTGTGCTTATCACTAAAGAATACACTGAGTTTGCCCAATCGTAAAATGCCCAAGCTTTGATCAGTTTCTTATCTCCAATTTTTAACATGAATTTAAAATTTAGTTAGTTCGTTTGAGAACACAAGATAAACTTTTATCTTGTAATTGGAGCTGCATTAAACTTTTTTGCTAAAAGTCTTGCTTCGGGTAAAAAAGCTCTTAAATTTTGTATTCTAGATTCGTTCGATGGATGTGTACTTAAAAAACCAGGTTGTTTAGATTTACCTGCACGTTTACGCATACGAACCCACACCTCTGCAGCCTCTTCTCCATTATAGCCAGCCATAATCATAAACACCAAGCCTAATTTATCTGCTTCAGCTTCATGCTCTCTACTAAAGGCCAACATGCCCACCTGGGAACCGATTCCATAGGCCAAATTAAAATACTTAGCATTTTTATTTTCTGAAGTTCCAATAGAAACAAGAGCTCCAATTCCTTGTTGCACTTGTGCAGAAGACATTCTTTCTTGTCCATGTTTGGCAAAGGCATGGGCTACTTCATGTCCCATTACCGCCGCAATCCCATCATCATTTTTACAGATAGGCATGATTCCAGTGTAAAAAACAACTTTCCCTCCTGGCATACACCAAGCATTTACGGTTTTATCTTCAATTAAGTTAAACTCCCAACGATAGGCATCCGCTTCTGATTTCATCTGATTTGCTCTCATAAAACGATCTACGGCATTCGAAATATTTTTTCCAATGTCTCTCACTTTTGCCGTTGCCTTTTGATCCGTTGATTTTTTATTTTTCTCCAAAAAACCTTTGTATTGGGCAAAACTCATAGGCAATACTCGGGCATCTTTCACAAAATTTAATCGTTTTCTTCCTGTAATTGGCACTGTACTACACGCTAAAAATAAAAATGCGATGCTTATAATTGCTATGTTTTTTTTCATGATGATTGTTTTATGGGTATTGGACTCAATAAAGACGTTAAAGTCACAATTATTGCGAACCTAACGGGGTATAAAATTAAGTATTCTTTCGTTAGAAACGAAAATGATTTTCATAAATTGTAAGCAAGTTTTAATCGTATCGACCAAATTGCCAAACCTTAAAACATGAAGAGATTTATTGTAGTTATACTTGTTGGAATTTGTTTAAGCTGCACCACAAACGCCCAGCAAAAAAAAACAATTTCCAAAACATATAAAATTGTTAAAACAGATGTAGAATGGAGGCGTTTATTAACACCGGCGCAATATGATGTTTTAAGAAATTCTGGTACAGAAAGAGCATTTACACATCCTTTTAATACAAACAAAGCAGCCGGTACCTACGTTTGTGCCGCGTGTAAAACGCCGCTTTATGAATCGAAGTATAAATATGACTCAAAATCTGGATGGCCAAGCTTTGACAGAGCTATCACCAAAAATGTGGAGCTGGATGTTGATTATAACATAGGATATGCGAGAACAGAATTAAAATGTAATACCTGTGGCGGTCATTTGGGACATTCGTTTGAAGACGGTCCAAGAGAAACAACAGGCATTAGACACTGTATTAATGGTGCCGCATTAAAATTTATTCCAAAAAACTAATTTTTTAGTAAACGCTCAATAGCCTATCTTTAGTTTTTAAATCTTAAAGCTTTAGGCATGAAAAAGTATAAATTTCCAAGTGCACAAACAGTACTATTATTAATTGCTGTAGTTGTAGCATTACTAACTTGGTTAATTCCTGCTGGCCAATTTGACAGATTGGCCTATCAAAAAGAAGCAAATACATTTATAACCACGAATAATAGTGGAAGTAATACTCATGAAGCAACTCAAAAGACCTTAACAGCTCTAGGAATCAGCATTCCTTTAGAAAAATTCACTTCTGGTGCTATTAATAAACCCATTAGTATTCCTAATACCTATCAACAATTAGATGCGAAACCTCAAGGTTTTAAAGAATTTGTATTGGCTCCTTTAAAAGGAATTATTCAAGTTGCAGATATTATTATCTTAGTATTATTTATTGGAGGTTTGGTGGCAATTGTAAATTATACTGGTGCTTTTGAAGCTGGCATATCCAGGCTTTCCATAATTTTTAAAGGAAGAGAATACCTATTAATTATCATTATAACATCCTTGATTGCTTTGGGTGGAACCACCTTTGGTTTGGCAGAAGAGACGATTGCATTCTACCCCATTTTAGTGCCTGTTTTTTTAGCCGCAAAATACGATGCCATCGTTGCCTTGGCTTCCATTTATATCGGTTCTTCTATTGGTACTATGATATCAACCATCAATCCATTTAGTACTATTATTGCCTCAAACTCTGCTGGAATTAATTGGACTACTGGAATTAATGGCCGGTTTATTATGTTGGCATTCGGATTGATTATTTGTATTCTTTATATTATTAGGTATGCCCAACGTGTAAAGAAAGATCCACGCAAATCACTGATATACGATCAAAAGGAAGAGATAGAAAAACTTTTCTTATACAGCAGTAATGAAACTATAAAACTCACAATTAAACTAAAATTAGTGCTTTTCATATTTGTAGCTTGTTTTATAGTAATGGTGTATGGAGTGAGTAATTTAGGCTGGTGGTTTTTAGAAATGACGGGAGTGTTTTTTGTGGGGGCTATTTTGATTGGTTTTATCATGAGAATTAATGAAACTGTTTTTGTAAATACGTTTATGAAAGGAGCCAATGAACTTTTAGGTGTTGCTTTTATTATTGGACTGGCACGCGGAGTAACTGTTTTAATGGAAGATGGGTTGATTAGTGATACCCTATTATTTTATGCAAGTTCTGTTACCGACGGGATGCATAAAGGCCTATTTATTAACACGCTATTATATGTGTATAGCGGATTGTCGTTTTTTATTCCATCGTCCTCTGGAATGGCCGTTTTAACAATGCCTGTATTATCTCCATTAGCTGACGGCGTTGGCATTGGTAGAGAAGCTGTGGTAAATGCCTATCAATACGGAATCGGATTATTTAATTTTATCAATCCAACGGGTATCGTTTTGGCCTCTTTAGCGATTGTACGAGTGAGTTTTGCAAAATGGTTGAAATTTGTAATTCCCTTAGTGGTGATTTTGGCTATTCTTTCAATGATTGCATTGACAATTCAAGTATATTTGTAATATGGATATAAGTTATGTACCAAGTGCAATCAAACAGTTTGAATACAACAAAAGTTTAGGAGACAAAACCTTCAATCAATTGACCAAAGAACAACTATTTTGGCAATATAATGATGAAAGTAATTCTGTAGCAACGCTGGTAAAACACATCTCTGGAAACATGCTTTCTCGCTGGACTAATTTTTTAACCGAAGATGGAGAAAAATCATGGAGAAAGAGAGACGAGGAATTTCAAAATTCGTATACCACCAAAGAAGAAGTACTTGCTGATTGGGAAAAAGGATGGCAATGTTTGTTTGACAACTTAGCAAAAATCAACTCAGAAAATAAGGATACCATTGTATATGTAAGAAATGAAGGGCATACCATTGCAGAAGCTATTAACAGACAACTATGTCATTATTCATATCATATTGGCCAAATTGTAGTACTAGGCAAAATGGCTAAGAATACCGCATGGGAAACATTGTCTATTCCTAAAAATGCTTCGAAAGCTTATAATGAAAAAAAGTTTGCTCAGCATAAAAGCAACAAACATTTTATTGATAGACTGTAACCTAAATTTCCTGTTACAAAACAGCTATTCATTCGTCTCATTATCATGGTTCATCAACTTAAAAAAGGAGAATACTTTGGTACGCATTATCACAAATTACAATTAGATAATTTTTTAATAACTGACACTGAATATACGCATGACACAGTGGCTTGGCACACCCATGAAAATCCATACTTCACGTTCTTATTGCAAGGAAAGTTATTAGAAGCAAACAAAAAAGAAACATACTATTTAACACCTGGAACATTGCTATTTCATAATTGGCAAGATGCGCATTACAATATTAAACCACCTCAATTTACAAGAGGGTTTCATATTGAAATGAACTCAAAATGGTTTAAAGAATACGATCTAAAATCTTTTGATTTTCAAGGAAGTTTACATCTAAACAATCCGTTCGCAAAAGAATTAATGGCTAAAATTTTCTTTGAGAGCAAAATACTAGATAGCAATAGCCAAACATCGATAGAATTGCTCTTAATTAATTTATTTTCAACCATAAAAAACACATCCGACAAAAAGGATGCATGCATACCCAACTGGGTACATTTACTAAAAGAAATCTTACATGAACAACCAGATATTTGTACTTCTTTAACAAATTTAAGCCGCATCTTAGACATACATCCAGTTCACTTATCAAGAAAGTTTCCAACCTACTTTAAAAGCACCATGGGGCATTATATTAGACGACAAAAAGTGAATAAAGCAACCCTGCTAATCATCAATAAAAAAGCCTCAATGACAGAAATATGTTATGCCTGTGGTTTTTATGACCAAAGTCATTTTATTACCAATTTCAAGAAGGTATATGGATATACACCGTTACAATTTTCAAAAAAAACTGCGGATGTTAAATTTATACAATTTTAGTATTTCTAAAAGTAACATCTTTGCCTAAACAAACATTTTTCGCTATGAAAATTACATTTAAAACGCTGCTTCTTTTAGTGATATTGATGCCTTCTACTATTAATTCCCAAATAAATATTAAGGATTACGAAGCGCAATGGGAAGGAAAACTTCCTAACAAGAATACATTTAACTTTCAAGTTACTATTCAAGACTTGGGCAATAACACCTATCATTTTAAGCTATCTAACACACTTTTTTCATTTGATAAAATTGTTCAATCCACCTCAGACAAACACCTTCAATTTAATATGCATAAAGGGTTAAGCTTTACTGGAGAAATCAACAAAACAAACACTGAAATACGTGGGTTTATCAATTCGGGCATTTATTTATATCACACCAAACTGGTAAAGACAGCTGCACAAAATTTTAAAGGTACTTGGAATGTATTTTTGTTAAATGAATTATTATCAACAGCTATCTTTCTAAGCATAGAAAATGTACAAGGAAAAAGCTTTGATGCTTTTCCGTTTTTTGGAGACAAACGTTTTGCGGGGACCTGGTGTATGAACGCTCAGAAAAAAAATAATACAATTACATTTCAGGATGTTAGAACGGGACTTGGCTTTAAAGGAAAGTTACTTACAGACTCCATAGAACTAAGCATTTTGTTAGCAGATAAACCCATCGCAACTACTACCCTCACAAAAAGCACAAAAGATTGGGCCTTTAAAGATTTAAGTGCTACCACTAATAAAACGAGTATTCCAATTGAATTAAATGATGGTTGGAAAATTGCACCACTAAAAAAGCAGTCTCTTTTAAAACAACTAGAAGATAGTGTCCTTGCTAAGAAACTAGTTAAAACACACAGCGTCTTAATTGCAAAAAGCGGGAAATTAATTTATGAAAAATATTTTTCTGGATACACGTCACTTACCACACATGATCAACGATCTGCTTCTAAGAGTATTTCATCTGCCTTAATCGGAATTGCCATTGACAATAACATAATCAAAGATGACAATGAACTTTTGTTCAATTATATTCCGAACGAATTTCAGTATACAAAACAAGGAACAAAATCGACTATAAAAATAAAAGACTTGTTAAGTATGAGTTCGGGTATTGATGCAGTAGATTTCGGAACTAAACGAACGTCATTGGCTTCAGAACCAAATTATCAAAACTCACCTAATTGGTTAAAAACAGTACTAGAAGCTCCTATGCTACACCCACCTGGAACAGTTGCTAATTATGGGTCTGCAAATCCATATTTACTAGGAATTGCATTAAGCAACGCAGTTTCGAAGCCTTTAGAGCTTTTTGTCGACCGCGCCTTATTACATCCATTAGGAATTGCTAATTACGTGCTTCAAAAGGACATGAATAACACCCCTTATTTTGGTGGCGGAATGTACCTAACCCCAAGAGATATGCTTAAATTTGGTCAATTATACTTACAAAAGGGCACCTGGAAAGGGAGGGAAATTATTTCCAAAAAATGGGTTGAAAAGTCCTTTAAAAATTATCGGAAACTTCAAAATACAAACGATAAAAACGGATATGGTTATTTGTGGTGGCATAAAACATATAAGGTGCATAAAAAAGAAATAAAATCGATTGAAGCAAGAGGTGCAGGAGGTCAATATATTTTCGTTATTCCAACCTTGGATGTCGTTGTTGTAATTACCTCTGGAAACTACAGAAATGGAAAATTTCAGCAACCAGAAAAAATCTTAGAGCGTTATATATTACCAACACTATTAAACTTAAAGTAAGCTAGTTACACAATGTATTCTTGTTTAATTATGGTTTTTGATTTGTAAATGCCAAGAAATTGAAAATTTTTGATTTGGTGCTAAGGATTGTAACCCTATTCTATTATTAAAACTATTCGAAACCCCGGTAGTTGGTTCTATTGCAATAACATTTTCTTTGGGAGGTGTATACACTTGCAAGAAACTATTTGATGCATTTGAATTTAAAGAAAGCAAATATTTAGGGGTATTAAATTCAATAATATTTGAGTTCAAAAAGTAACAATCGTCTAGGTTTTTATCTTTAATTTTAACATCAGAATTACTAGTATACACTTCTGTATCTCGTGTAATCAAGTCTTTATCAAACAGTACTTTTACGTCGCTCTCAAATTTTAAAGTGCTTGCAAACAAATCTGAACTTGTAAAATATGGATGCCAACCAACAGTAAACGGAAATGTCTTAGTTGATGTATTGACCACATCTACATGCAATGATAACAAATCATTGCTTAAAACATAAGTCAGCTGAATTTTATAAGTAAATGGAAATCCTTTTGTGAGTTTTGTTTCATTATATGCTACTACAATTGAAGCAGCATCCGACGATGACTGTTGGTCTACAATTGCAAACTCCTTGTCATGCACAAAACCGTGTAAGGCATTGTTTCTTTCTAATTCATTAATTTCTGTTTGATACGCCACATTTTCAAACGTATATTCTCCATCTTCTATTCTACTAGCAAACGGAAATAAAATAGCAGATGCAAACGAGTCTTTATATTTTAAAGGATGTAAATCTTGAATTATAGGTGCAGTATTTAGCGTTAGCTCTTGCAAACTTGCTCCTTGATTTAAAACAATTTTAGCAGAAGATGTCTCATTAAAAATTTCAACAATTTTTAAGTTGTTTTTGGAATTTTGTATTTGTTTAATCTGAAACGACATGCGCAATTTTTACACAAATCAATCAAAAATTAAATTGAATTCCTAATTATCTTTAAAAAGAAAGGTCAATAATTTCTGGGCAGCTCCAAATGTCAAAGAGAAAGAATACCCCTTTAGCTATGGTAATGTAAACATCAATTACCCCCTATTACTACGATTAAATTCCTTCAAACCATTGTTTAAAAGCGGCTACCTTTTCTCTGCTTACAATAATCTCTTTTTCATTAAATACATTCGAAGTAATTTTTAATCTACTATTGGAATACACCAAGACGTCTTTAATATCAGATATATTTACAATAAATGTTCGATTTACTCTATAGAAATCAGCGCTATTTAGCACCGCTTCCAAACTTTCTAACTTGTAATCTAAAATGAATTTTCGTTTTTCTTTTGTAATTAAATAAACGGTTCTACCATCAGCATAAAACAAAGAAATTTCATTCGTTTTAATGGAATGAATATGATTCCCTAAACGTACTAAAAAACGATCTTTGGTTTTCTTTTCTGCGATTTCTTTTACGGCATTTTGCACATGAGTATTTCCAGAAAAAACATGTTGTAATTTCTTCAATTTCCCCATCGCTTTCGATACATCTGTAAAAGTGATTGGCTTTAATATATAATCGATACTATTTACTTTAAAGGCGTCAATTGCATATTCATCAAAAGCCGTTGTAAAAATAATTGGCTTGACAATTTGTACTTGATTAAAGATCTCAAAACTCAATCCATCAGTTAGTTGGATATCCATAAATACAACATCATAATCTTGATTGTTTTGAAACCAAAAAACAGCATCAGCAATACTTGACAGTTTATCTAATATTAACAGATCAGCATCATACTTAAGCAAATAACGGGCTAGCTTATCAGCTGCTAAATTTTCGTCCTCTATAATTACTGCTCTCATGGTTTACGCTATGATATTTAATGTTGGTATGCTAATAACTCTTTGATTTTTTTCTTCTAACACGGCAATAGATTCAGTACTATAAATACTATAAACTTTATCTAAATCCTCGATATTTCTATAGGTAAATGTATCCGTAATTTTATCTTCTTTTGAATACATAAGTGTAAAATTATGGTCTTGTCGTTCTAACAATATTTCTAAATCCACTTTGGTAGAAACGATTGTTGTTTTTATGATTTGTTCAATAATATACAACAATGTCCCTGGCACTATTAAAAATTCAAAATCTTCTTTTACATCAATCTTTATCTTTCTATACGGCAAATGATTGTACAATTTTATCAACTCATCTACAATAGCTAGTTCTTCATGCACCGCGACCAATTGATTTTTTTTACTGGCTAAAATATATCTATAAATTGTTGCTAAATTATCAATATAGTCATCAACTAGATTTTTGTCTTCTTTGATTAAAACTAATAAAACTTCAAAACTTTCGAATAATAAGCTGGGATTTATCTCTCTTTTAAATTGCTTAAAATCTTCTGCTATGTTTTCTTTTATTAGCAATTCGTTTTCTAGCTTTTGAGTATTGATTTTATTTAAGTATTGGTGACTTAAATTCAATAACACATATGCAATTGGAATACTACAGTAAATACTAATAAAAGTTTGTAATTCTTCTGTTAAAGGGGCGTAACCAGAAGCATATAAGTAATACGAGATAATGAGCAACCCAATTATTGTTGCACTTATCAATATAGCAATAGTGATGTGAATTAACAACATGAATGCGGTGCCAAAAAAACGAGGTATAAATTTAAATAACCACAACTGCAAACGAGATAATTCATGAACAATAAAAGCCAATGCAATACAAACGTATAATTCTTGACTTAAAAACTCTTCTTGTAATTGAACAATGTTATTATTGATTAGTAAGATTAATAAATACGCTATTATTCCGCTAAAAAATGGACTTAAGAACCTAAAAACCGGTGTATGTATAAATAATTTACTCATCGAATTATAGGGATTTTAACTAAAAACACATTTCCATTACTAATAGAAATTCCCTTACTAGCAAGTAATAAATAGCGTGTATTAATGTTCTTTAAACCGATGTGGAAAGACGTTTTATTTGATGGTTCTTCAGTGATATTATTTTTCACGCAAATATGATTCCCTTCAACATAAACAGATACTTGCAACGGGTTCTTTTTATCCAATGTATTGTGTTTAACTGCATTCTCTATCAACATTTGTAATGTTAGCGGTGGAATTTTAGTAGCATTTAATGTTGCAGGTATTTCAATTTTAATAGCTAATTTGTCTTCGAACCTTGTTTCTAATAAATATTGATATGAAGCCACAAAGTCTAATTCATCTTCTAAAGAAATTAACATAGAATGGTAACTGCTTAATGTAAACTGGTACATGTTGGCTAACTTTCTAATAAACAATTCAGATTTCTTTGTATTTGTATGTACTAAAGAAGAAATGGTATTTAAACTATTGAATAAAAAATGTGGACTTAATTGAGATTTTAATGCTTTTAATTGCAGGTCTATCTGTTTGCGCTCTTGTTTTACAGATTCTATTTGTAAGGTCGCAAAAGAGTAATAAGAATAGAATGCAAAATACACTACTGAATACACCAATAATAATATGCACAATAGAATTGATAATTTTATTAAGGTTTCTTGATACTCAGCAAAAAATTCTTCATTGTTTATAATAAGGTTTGAATACACATAAATAAAACCAAAAATGATAGTAAAAGCAATAAATATTTGAAGTATAAACCCAATAAACAACCTATTGTTTGTTTGTGTTTGCCATGGGTATAACTGGTCTAATTTTATGGCTAAAAAATAAAGAACATAAGCTACTAGTATGCCTAAAAAAACAGACAGAAGTCCGATTGTAATTGTATATTCCTGCAATTCTCCTTGATTACTTATCACTAAGTAATAACTTAGAATGAGACTAAGAATGGCACTTGAAATGATAATAAGTAGATGCTTTTTCAAAGGTTGGGTTGTTATGGTTTGCTCCGCTTTTTTCAACACTAAAGATACTCAATCTTATTCGAGAAATTCTGAAATAAGATTGAGCTTTCATTTTTTTTTAGTTAAGCGCTTTCATTGCTCTACCATAATTTGTGTCTGAATTTATTTTTCTAGCAGCAGTTCTATATGCATTTTTCACTTTTTCAGAAGATTTATTTACTTGATCTGCAAAAGAAATCAACACCCTTGTTAAGTTGTGACTAGAACCAATACTCTTACTTGCTGATTGCATTACGCGAATTAACTGACTTTCTGATAAATTTCTTTTCTTTCCTAGCATTGTGTAAATTCTAGCTGCATAATGATCTGATCCTAAGTTTTCTTCAACCATATTTAATACTGTATTAAAATTAGTATTATCTAATTTATTCTTCAATAATTCAGTAATTATTGTTGAAGCATAATGATCTGATTTGATATCATTTACTGTAGATAAGAACTGAGCATAAGCCTTGGTAGATAAGTTCTTATTCTTTAATGCAATTTTAAGGATATTAGTTTTATAGTGATCAGAGTTAATGTCTTTAGTTAAGTTTAAAATCTTAGCCATATTAGCATCATTCAAGGTTCTGTTATTCATAATGCTCTTTAACAACTGAGAAAGGTAATGATCAGAACTAATTCCTTTTGTAATCTCTAATAAGCTTCCTAATTGTTTATCCGAAATCGAAGAATCTTCTATCACTTTCTTTAAAACATTCGTTATATAATGATCAGAATCAATACTCTTTGTTGCGTTAATATAGGCTGTAATAGTTCTGTCATTTTTTAAAAATGCCTTTTGATTGCTCTTTAATATTTGAGAAACATAGTGGTCAGATTTAATGTATTTTCCTGTAGATTGAATAGTTTTAACCAAATCACTTGAACTTAAGTTCTTTTTTAGTAAAAGCTTTATATAAGCAGCCTTTACAAAATCACTTTTCATTTTACTAACTTCTGTCAACACATTAGAAGCACCACCTTTTCTATAAAAACGATCTACTCTACTTTTTGCAGCAATCGTTGTAGTTCTTAAAATTTCTGGTAAAATATCTGCTAACCATTTTCTTCCTGCTGAATTGAATGGCTTTTCAGACCAACCAACAAAATATTTTTTTACTAAAGTTCCCGATTCATTATGAATTAGGATTCTTCTCTTTGTTCCAAAACTAGATTTTTTAATTTCTATAAATCCACCTCTTGAAATTCCGGTAATATCTCTATCATCATTTGAGAGTGTGATATCTCCTTCATATTCTATTCTAAAATCTTTTTGACCATTCTTAACATGGTATGTTCTAACTCCTTTTTTAGAGGTTGAACTTATTGAAAAATTATTTCCCGTAGTTTTTACACTTGTTTGTGCAGTTCCATTTTGTGTACATAAAAAAGCCAGTGTTAATGCTACTGAAAAAATTGCTTTCTGAATAAATAATATTGTTTTCATGAGTATCGTTTTTCTGTTTGATGAAACAAATGTATGTGACATCTCTCCCTAAAAAAAACCAAATGTAATCAACTGTTTTATTTTTGTAGTGAATTGTAAATCCTTATTTATTTCTTACTTTTAAACGATTAAAACGTTAGGTAATGAAAAAACATGAAGTTATTGAAGCACTAGAAAAAGAACATCAAAAGTTGTTTGATTGGCTAGAAAAACAACCTGACGAAGCCTGGGAAAAAGGCCCAGAAGGGAAATGGACAACTGGACAGCATATTTTACATTTAGTGCATGCTATTAAAAAAGTAAATTATGCGCTGCGTTTTCCCAAATTCATTCTTAAAAGTAAGTTTGGCGTTTCAAACAGAGCATTGAGATCTTACAAAGCTGTTGTAGCAAGATATCAAGAAAAACTTACGCAATATCAAGACAGGGCTAAAACTTATAATACCGGAATGAAAATTCCGTCATTAAAAGAAAAAAAACAATTACTAAATTCGCTGATAATTCAAAACAAAAAATTACAGCACAAAACTAACAAGTGGAAAGATGTTCATTTAGATACATTAATACTTCCACATCCCTTACTTGGTAAAATGCCAATAAGAGAAATTGTTATGTGGACAGCACATCATACGGCGCATCATACAGAAACTTTAATTAAACATTATTAAATGAAAAAAATTATCTCCAAACCACATTTGTTCTTCTTTGCATTAATTCCAATAATTTTGGTAGTGGGTTACCTGATTAAAGAAACTGCCATTGAATTAAATTTTTTACATACTCCAATCATAATATCCTATAATACCCTAAGTTACTTTTTCGCTGTTTTCTTCGGACTTATTGGCTTAAATTACTTTTCCCTTTATTGGGCACAAAAAAAAACGATCAAATGGATGACAGGTGTACATATAATACTTCAAATCCTTGCATTACTTTTATTTTTCACAAAAGACAATTGGAACTGGTTGGGTAAAAATGACGATCCCTCTAAGTTAAATTTAGCCGTAGATTATGCCAATTTAATTCTCATTTTATCAATTATTATATTTATAATCTCCGCTTTTATTCATTTGATCAACTTCTTTGTAAGCCTCATAAGTAAATCAAAATAACCCGAATAATTTTCTATTAAAAATCGCGAAGTTTCTTATATTTGTGCTTCCAAAAAAAGAACACAGAACACATGTTTAATAATTTAAGTGATAAATTAGATAAAGCCTTACATACCTTAAAAGGTCACGGTAGTATTACAGAAGTTAATGTTGCAGAAACGCTAAAGGAAGTTCGTAGAGCTTTATTAGATGCCGATGTTAACTTTAAAATCGCCAAAGATTTTACAAAAAAAGTACAAACCAAAGCCCTAGGACAAGACGTATTAACAACGTTAAATCCTGGACAGTTAATGGTAAAGTTAGTTAAGGATGAACTAACTGAATTAATGGGTGGAGAAACTGTAGGTGTAAACTTAGGTGGCTCTCCAACTGTAATTTTAATGTCTGGTTTACAAGGTTCTGGTAAAACGACTTTTTCTGGAAAACTAGCAAACTTCTTAAAAGCTAAAAAAAACAAACAAGTATTGTTAGTTGGTTGTGATGTGTATCGTCCTGCAGCCATCAATCAATTACAAGTTGTTGGAGAACAAATTGGTGTAGAAGTATATGCCGAAGTTGGTAACAACAATCCTGTTGAAATTTCTCAAAATGCCATTAAACACGCAAAAGCAACTGGTAAAAATGTAGTTATTATTGATACCGCCGGTCGTTTGGCTGTTGATGAAGCAATGATGACAGAAATTTCTAACATTCACAAAGCCGTTAGTCCTCAAGAAACATTATTTGTGGTCGACTCAATGACCGGTCAAGATGCTGTTAATACAGCAAAAGCCTTTAATGATCTGTTAAATTTTGATGGTGTTGTACTTACAAAATTAGATGGTGATACTCGTGGAGGAGCAGCCTTAACTATAAAATCTGTTGTAAACAAACCAATTAAATTTATTGGTACAGGAGAAAAAATGGAAGCGATTGATGTATTTCATCCAGATCGTATGGCAGATAGAATCTTAGGAATGGGAGATGTTGTTTCTCTTGTAGAACGTGCTCAAGAGCAGTTTGATGAAGAAGAAGCGCGAAAATTACAAAAGAAGATTGCTAAAAATCAATTCGGTTTTGACGATTTCTTAAGTCAGATTCAACAAATCAAAAAAATGGGTAACATGAAAGATTTGATGGGTATGATTCCTGGAGCTGGTAAAGCCTTAAAAGATGTAGATATTGATGATGATGCCTTTAAAGGCATTGAATCCATTATCCATTCGATGACTCCTTCAGAAAGAACCACACCGAATTCTATTAATGCAAGCAGAAAGAAACGTATTGCAAAAGGATCAGGAACCACTGTACAAGATGTAAACCAATTGATGAAACAGTTTACACAGATGAGCAAAATGATGAAGATGATGCAAGGCGGCGGCGGTAGAAAAATGATGCAAATGATGAAAGGAATGAAATAAAATTTCAAAAAAGAGATAAACATGTTTATCTCTTTTTTAGTTATACAACACGCTTAAACGACAACACACAACAACAATTATGATATTATTAGACGGTAAAGCAACATCGAATCAAATCAAGGAAGAAATTGCGGCAGAAACTAAACAATTGGTCGCTACCGGAATTAATGCCCCTCATTTAGCAGCCATCTTGGTTGGTGCTGATGGTGCTAGTTTAACGTATGTAAATGCAAAAGTTAAAGCATGTGCCAAAGCAGGATTTAAATCGACCTTAATTCATTTATCAGAAGAAGTATCAGAGGCCGAATTGTTAAACGAAATTGAAAAACTAAATACAAATTCAGCAATTGATGGCTTTATAGTTCAATTACCATTACCAAAACATATTGATGAACAAAGCGTTTTAATGGCTGTAAATCCTGACAAGGATGTGGATGGATTTCATCCAACAAACGTTGGGAAAATGGCATTAAACCTTCCTACATTTTTGCCGGCTACACCATTTGGTATTTTACAATTACTAGAAAGATACAAGGTAGAAACTACTGGTAAACATGTTGTTGTTATTGGTAGAAGTCATATTGTTGGTAGTCCGATGAGTATTTTAATGTCTCAAAAAAGAACTACCGGTAATGCTACCGTGACCATCACACATAGCAGAACAAAAAATTTAAAAGAAATTACCTTACAAGCTGATATTATTGTTGCAGCATTGGGTATTCCTGAATTCTTAACTGCCGATATGGTAAAAGAGGGTGTTACTATTATAGATGTTGGAATTACAAGAATTGCCGATGCAACTAAGAAAAATGGTTTCCGTTTGGCTGGTGATGTTCATTTTGATTCAGTTGCGAAAAAAGCAAGCTTTATAACCCCAGTTCCTGGCGGTGTTGGTCCTATGACAATTGCAATGTTAATGAAAAACACTCTTTTAGCAGCTAAAAGAAGAGGTTAATTTTCTTCTCTATTTACCAACTCAATTGAAAAGGCTGGCAAACAAATTGCCAGATACTCACAATCTTCATCAAAAGGATTGGAATATTGAACACGGCTATTTTTAAAAATCTTTATAGATTGCCCTGCTTCTAATACAATCGTATCATTATCTATAATAAACTGCTTTTTGCCCTTTATGATATAGGTATACTCATCAAATGCGGGGGTTTGAAATGGTTCACTCCATTTAGCAGGTGCCACCATATGGGCAATACTTATTTGTGCATCTTTATTTGTAGCATTCCCAACATGCTCTTCAATTAATTTCCCATCACTTGTTGGAACAATAAATGGCGCTTTTTGCACTAAATATTTTTTTGCCATTTTAAATTAATTAAACCAAACCACAAAAGACTTTACTCTTGCCAGTCCAGGGATTTGCTCTAAACTTACTTTCTGTGTACTGAAATTTTTCAAACCTAAATCTTCTTTATCCAACGCAATTGTAACGTTTAATTCATCAATATACAAGGTAGCAGAACTTAAAGAAGTTTCAATTTTAGTAATCGTGTTATTCAAATTAATATCTTCAAAAGAAGCACGTAACGTAATGCCCGATTTGGTTTTATAACGCTCATCAAAAACTTGAATACTCTTAATAGTAGATGTAGAATCTAACTGCTCTTTAGGGACTATAGTTAATAGGTGTTTACCTCCTTTTTCATAAATCATATATTCATCATCATCCTGAAAATAATTATCTCCCAAAGAACCTTCACTAAGGTTTTTTACAATAGAATCTTTTGCGAAAATTGTATGAATATCCAACATAGTTGTTCCGGTAGTTAATGCCCCTACTTTACCTTTCGCAATATTAAACTTATTCCCATCTCCACATTGCATAAACAATAATGTTACAACACCAATACTAAACACTCTTATAATATTCTTAGTCATTTCTTTTATAGATTTAGATAGTTCTTTAACGTTCTAATTTAGTATTTCTTATAAAACGCTCATAAAAGTAATCAAAGTTTAAATCATATAAAATTATTCTAGTTTAATATACGTATAAAAAAAAGTTAAACTTGGTTAAACAACTGATACCTATATAGTAAAGGCTCTTATTATTAAAATCAAATCTCCGCTTATCATACTATTAATCCTATTAGTTTCTGTATCTTTGCCAACCAATGAAAAAAGACGTTCAAAATTTAATCAATAAAGGTGAAATGCTTCCACTAATGGAAGAATTTTATACCATCCAAGGTGAAGGTGCTCATACAGGTACAGCAGCATATTTTATACGAATTGGTGGATGTGATGTTGGCTGCCATTGGTGTGATGTGAAAGAAAGTTGGGATGCTAATTTACATCCTCCAACTCATACAGATGTAATTGTAAATAATGCAAAACAATATGCAGACACCGTTGTTATTACTGGTGGCGAACCTTTAATGTGGCACTTAGATTATATTACTTCCCAATTACAAAAAAATAACATGAAAACCCATATTGAAACTTCTGGAGCCTATGCCTTTTCTGGAAAATGGGATTGGTTTTGTTTATCACCTAAAAAAACAAAATTACCATTAAAAGAAGTGTACCCAGAAGCAGATGAGTTAAAAATGATTATTTATAATAGTAATGATTTCAAATTTGCAGAAGAACAAGCTGAGAAAGTAGGGCCTACTTGCAAGCTATATTTACAACCAGAATGGAGTAAAAGAGAAAAAATGATTCCTATTATTGTTGACTATGTTATGAACAACCCAAAATGGAAAATTTCTTTACAAACCCATAAATATTTAGACATCCCATAAAAAAAGCAGCCAATTGGCTGCTTTTTTTATATCAATTTTTCTTGAACTAATTTTAGAATCATCTCAAATTGTTCTTTTCTAGATAAGTTCGAATTGTCTATTTCAATGGCATCAACAGCCTTCACCAACGGAGAATCATCACGTGTTGTATCCATAAAATCACGGTCTACAACATTTTTCAAAATATCTTGGTAACTAACTTCTTCGCCTTTATTTCTTAACTCTTTATACCTTCTTTCTGCTCTGGTGTCTGCAGAGGCATTCATAAATATTTTAAGCTCAGCATCTTTAAAAACAACAGTACCAATGTCCCTACCATCCATTACAACACCTTTATGCATCCCCATCTCTTTTTGCATTGCAACCAGTTTTTTCCGTACATCCGAATTGGCTGCCACTGTACTAACAAGATTAGAGACCTCTAAGGTTCTAATTTCATTCTCAACATTTATACCATTTAAATACATATCCGCATTACTAGTTAACGGATTTAACTGAAAAGAAACTAGAATAGCCTCCAGTTTTTCAAGCAATGATTCAACCTCAAAAAAACGGGTTCCAACAAAACCTTCTTGCATGGCAAATAAAGTAATCGCCCTGTACATAGCACCAGAATCTACATAAATATACCCCAACTCTTTTGCTAATTCTTTAGCGACAGTACTTTTTCCTGTAGATGAAAACCCATCTATGGCAATTGTTATCTTTTTATTCATTTATCGTTTTCTATCTAAATCTATTTGTAAACTAAATGTGCTTACATTTGATGCTGTATGTACTTTAGAAAATGCATAATTCAATTTAAAATTATTCATCTTTAACCCAAAACCAAATGATATTCCTCCAAATGTACGAACGTTTTGTAAGCTATACTCTTGAGATTTCCTGAAATTATACCCCAATCTCAAATTTACTGCACTTTTTGGAAATAATTCGACTCCAACAATAAAATGCCGCAACGCATTATTCAAAAAAGAAATATTTTCTCTAGTGATATTTCCCTCAATGTCTGAAGTTTCATTCGAGGGATTGCTTACCGATACATCCCATTGTTGTAAATTGTCTATCGTCAAATACCATTTCACAGGCACATTTTCTAGTTGATACGATCCTCCTAGCAATACTTCAAGCGGTAATTTTTCTTGACTACCATTGAATGATTGCACTTGGGTACCTACATTTCTAACAACAATTGTAAATGTATATGGTTTGTACGGGTTATGGTACAGAATTCCAAAATCTGCCACAATTCCTCTTGAAGAATAGCTGCTTATAGTTGAATTCACAAATTTCAAATTTGCTCCAGCAAATACGTTTGTCCATGGTAGATTAATGGCGTAGCCAATGGAAATTGCAATGTCATTTGCATTAAAAGTTCCGGTGATATTTCCATGTTCATCAGCTTCAGTCAAGCTACCATAATTTACATATTGTATCCCTCCATGTAAGGTTCCAAACCGCCTACTAAATCGTTTTGCAAATGAAACAGAACCAATATTAATTCCCGTTAAATACGACGAATAATTCACTGCCAATTGATTCTCTAATTCTTCAGTAATTACAGACGGATTCCATAAAGGTTGATTGATATCATCTATTAAGGTTAGTACCTTACCACCGAGAGCTGTTTGTCTTGCTGACGTCGAAATATTCAAAAATTTAAATACAGATTCACCACCAACCTGGGCCTTTATAGACCATGTTGACAAGAATATCAAAATAAATAATGTCACTGTTTTCATAACTGATTGCAAAGAAAAGCTAATTAGTAGCTACAACGTAATAATTATAAAATATTTTACAATTCAAACAAAAAAAAACCTCAATCTATAAAGATTGAGGTTTGTGTTACTGACGCGTGTCAGTAAAAAGAAAGGCAACGACCTACTCTCCCACCTATTGGCAGTACCATCGGCGCAAATGAGCTTAACTTCTCTGTTCGGAATGGGAAGAGGTGAGC
>Ga0209395_1000493_pt1 | contig 57354 bp, 48 predicted proteins | sample GOMGulsemesocosm_3_FD_184635 | JGI IMG/M metagenome (GOLD analysis project Ga0209395, IMG submission 184635) | Methane-oxidizing microbial communities from mesocosms in the Gulf of Mexico - GOM9D Gulf of Mexico (SPAdes) (version 2) | ecosystem: Environmental > Aquatic > Marine > Cold seeps...
GCTACGGGCGCTTATCCCAATTCTTGATTCATTTGCATATGTGGTGCGCCCGGCACGATTCGAACGTGCGACCGCCTGGTTCGTAGCCAGGTACTCTATCCAGCTGAGCTACGGGCGCTTTACATATTTAACAAATGGCGGTGAGGGAGGGATTCGAACCCTCGATAGAGTCTCCCCTATACACCCTTAGCAGGGGCGCGCCTTCAGCCACTCGGCCACCTCACCTCAAGAGGCGCATACTATACAAGACTGATTTTGAAATGGAAACCCTTTATTTAAAAAAAACCAAAACATCTTATAATTATTTTGCAAAGAGCCTATTAACGTTTAATTATTGCTCAATAACGCTACATTTGCAGCACCGATCCTGCTTTTTAAAGCAGGTGATTACTTTTAAACCCACAATATAAAAAGGCTTACAGGGATAAACCCTGCAAGCCTTTTTATTGCTCTCAATGCCGCACTACCACTACCACGCTTAGGAAGCGACAGCAGAGGCACTGAGCGATTGTACCAGGTATAAACTACCCTTCTTCCTTTTCACGCTGAATACGCTGATAAATCTCCTCACGATGTACTGCTACATCTTTAGGCGCATCTACCCCTATTCTTACCTGATTTCCTTTTATACCTAAGACAGTGACAGTTACCTTATCACCGATCATCAGTGTTTCACCAACACGACGTGTAAGTATTAACATTGTTAAGATCTCCTAATATCTTTAACTTTTTGCCTATCAAAGACATAATTAATCCATTAATTATAAATAATTGATGTACGCAAAAGCTTACAGTAAATATAAAGCAATTATCGCGCTTCGTCATTCACTAATTGAGTCATTTTTTCCTAATTCGAACGCCGAATGCAATGAGCGAACCGCCAATTCCAAATATTTTTCAGCCATCACCACTGAAATTTTTATTTCGGAAGTTGAAATCATTTGGATGTTGATATTTTCAACAGCCAGAGCATCAAACATTTTTGTTGCCACTCCAGCATGCGAGCGCATACCGACACCAACGATAGATACTTTTGCAATCTTATTATCGCCCTTAACTTCACGCGCACCTAGCGCCTTAGCAGTGTTTTTCAATACTTTTTCTGCTTGATCAAAATCATTGCGATGCACTGTAAACGTAAAGTCAGTTGTCTGATCTTCTGCTATATTTTGCAGAATCATATCAACTTCGATATTAGCCTCACTAATAGGACCTAATATTTTAGAGGCGACTCCCGGAATGTCTGGAACTCCCATAACAGTCAGTTTAGCTTCATCTCGGTTAAACGCAATTCCTGATATAACTGGCTTTTCCACGCTTTCATCATCCTCTATTGTAATCAATGTACCCGGGCCATCTTCAAAACTAGACAGCACCCTTAATGGTACTTTATATTTCCCTGCAAATTCAACAGCACGAATCTGGAGTATTTTTGAGCCTAAACTGGCCATCTCGAGCATTTCTTCAAAGGTGATTTCATTTAACCGGCAAGCGCCTTCAACCACTCTAGGATCCGTTGTGTAGACACCATCAACATCTGTATAGATCTGACACTCATCTGCCTTAAGCGCTGCAGCCAGTGCCACACCCGTTGTATCTGAGCCTCCGCGGCCTAACGTTGTAATATTGCCATCACTATCCGCTCCTTGGAAACCAGCTACAACCACCACCGCACCCGCATCTAAATCGCCGCGAATTCTCTTTACATCAATATCTTCAATGCGTGCTTTCATATGCGTGCTGTCGGTCAAAATTCTAACTTGAGAACCCGTGTAGGATTTAACTTTCAACCCCGCCTGCTCTAATGCCATCGCCATCAAGGCGATAGTCACTTGCTCGCCGGTTGATAGCAGCACGTCCATCTCTCTTGGAGAAGGCACTTCTTGCATCTCTTTGGCCAAACCAATCAGGCGATTTGTCTCACCGCTCATTGCAGAAACAGTGACAACAATATCGTGCCCCTGCTCTTTAAATTTTTTAACTTTTTCGGCGACAGCTTGGATACGTTCAACCGAACCAACTGATGTACCACCATACTTTTGTACATATAGAGACATTACTTTTGCTCTCTTTCTGATCACCCAAGGTGAAAAAAAACGCCCACCTAACGCTCAGTAGACGCCTTTCATTAAACACATTAAAACTTAGCTTTTAACTGCTCTGCCAACTCGCTTAGTGCACCGGCTAGTGCACCCGCGTCAGTTCCTCCGCCTTGCGCCATATCTGGACGCCCGCCGCCCTTACCGGAAACTTTAGCTGACAAATCTTTAATAATATCGCCCGCTTTAATCTCTTTGGTTAACGCTTTTGCAACGCCTGCCACTAGGCTGACACGACCGTCATTGACACTGGCTAGGACAACCACTGCATTACCGAGTTTATCCTTTAACTGTTCAACCGTTTCACGCAATGATTTAGGGTCTGCATCTTCCAAGTTTTCAATTAATAATTGAACACCGTTAACCTCTACCGCATTGTTGATAAGCTGCGCGCCTTTAGCTGCTGAAATCTGGCTCTGCATCTGCTCAATTTGCTTTTCAAGTACACGATTTTTATCACTAAGGCCTTTTACTTTTTCAAGTAACATATCTTTAGGGCCTTTTACCAATGCACCGATTTTCGCTAATTGCTGCTCCATCTCAGTCACAAAACTCAACGCACCGTTACCAGTAACCGCTTCTATTCTGCGTATACCTGATGCGATACCGCCTTCAGATTTAATTTTTAGCAGCGCAATATCACCCGTGCGTTTGGCATGTGTGCCCCCGCAAAGCTCAATAGAAAACGAATCAGTTCCCATGCTTACAACACGCACGTTTTCTGCGTACTTCTCACCAAACAATGCCTGCGCACCAAGCGCTTTGGCACTCGCTATATCCATTTCACGGGTGACAACTTCGGTGTTAGCCATGATCTGCTGGTTAACCATTGCCTCTACTTGTGCAATCTGCGCAGCAGTCACGCCTTCAAAATGCGAGAAGTCAAAACGTAATTTCTCAGGATCAACCAATGACCCTTTTTGCTGCACGTGATCGCCGACTACTTTGCGCAGCGCCTCATGCAACAAGTGTGTAGCACTGTGATTAAGCGCTGATGCTTTTCTCAAGCTAACATCTACTTCACTTGCAATGACATCGCCAACTTTAATTTCACCGTTTAAAAGCTGCCCTTGATGCAAATGCATAGCAGAATTTTTGGTGCAATCTTCTACAATAAACTTACTTGATGCACTCGTTAACAAGCCTTGATCGCCAACCTGACCACCAGACTCTCCATAGAAAGAAGTACTATCTAGAACAATGGTACCGCGCTCGCCTGCTTTTAAAGCATTAACAGATACGCCATCCGCTAAAATAGCGATGACATTACCTTCGCCTACTAGGTTTTCGTAACCACTAAATTCAGTAGTCCCTTCCAAGGTCAAGCTGTCTGTTGCAACTGCATTAAACTTACCCGCAGCACGCGCACGCTCTCTCTGCGCTTGCATTTCAGTATCAAAACCTTCGCTATCAACACTCAAACCAAGGTCTCGCACAACATCTGCCGTTAAATCTAAGGGGAAACCGTACGTATCATAAAGGGTAAAAGCCGCTTCGCCTGGGAAAACTTGCTCGCCTTCCTTCAATCCTTCAATAAAGGTATTAAGATGGCGCATCCCCAGATCTAGGGTCTTAATGAACTGCTGTTCTTCTTTTAGAATGACTTTTTCGATTTGCCCCTGAAGCTTGATCAATTCAGGATAAGCGGCGCCCATTTCTGCACTTAATGCTGCCACTAGCTTGTAAAAGAAGACGTCTGTCGCGCCCAATTTGTTACCGTGACGCACTGCGCGACGAAGAATTCTACGCAACACATAACCGCGCCCTTCATTTGAAGGCAACACACCATCTGCAATCAAAAATGAACAAGAGCGAATATGATCGGCGACTACGCGCAGCGACTTCTCTTCAAGATCTGTTGTGCCAATAACTTGGGCTGCTGCTTTAAGCAGATTTTGGAATATGTCTATTTCATAATTACTGTGTACGCCTTGCATAATAGCTGATACACGCTCAAGCCCCATACCAGTATCAATAGAAGGGTTGGGCAGCTTAGTCTGCTCGCCGCTGGCATCGCGATTGAACTCCATAAAAACCAAGTTCCAGATTTCTATATAGCGGTCGCCATCTTCGTCTTCGCTACCAGGAGGACCACCCCAAACATCAGCACCGTGATCAAAGAAGATCTCCGTACTGGTACCGCAAGGACCAGTGTCTCCCATAGACCAAAAGTTATCTTCACCCAGGCGAGAGAAACGGCTCATATCAATGCCCATGTCATCACGCCATAACGCCTCAGCGTCTTTATCAGTGTGATGTACTGTTACCCACAATTTCTCTTCAGGTAGTCCAAGTTCTTTGGTCAGAAACTCCCAGGCAAAGCGAATTGCATCGCGCTTGAAATAATCACCGAAACTAAAGTTTCCTAACATTTCAAAAAAAGTGTGGTGTCTTGCGGTATAACCGACATTTTCTAAATCATTGTGTTTACCACCTGCACGCACACAACGCTGTGCAGTCGTCGCTCGTGTATAAGGACGCTGCTCTTCCCCGGTAAATACATCCTTAAATTGCACCATTCCCGCATTGGTGAATAGTAAAGTAGGGTCATTTCCAGGTACAAGTGAGCTCGATGGCACAACTTCATGACCTTGGTCTTGGTAAAACTTCAAAAAAGCTTGGCGAATTTCAGCACTAGTCATGTATTTCATAACGACGATTACATTACCTATTATCTTAAATAACAAACACATACAGAATTTTTTATAATTAATACTGCCCTTAATCGACAATAATATATTCTATATGCAAAAAATAGCGGGTTATTATATATCGTGGTTATTAATTGTTCGAACTATTTATGAAAAATATCGCAACCACAATCCGGCATATAAATGCATTGCCTAAATGAACTGAGTTTGATTTATCTAAAAATTAATAAAATTCTGCGGGCAGGCTGTTCTATTGCGTGGTATATCTGATCGATCGAGAAACGGCGAGCAGAGATAGAGCGAAGACATTTTTCTTTGGATTTTCTTTTTGTAGTATCGAAAGGACGGCAGTATTTCCGATTAAAAGACTGCTCGGCAATCTAGTACCAATCAGTCTCTTACTCAGCAAATACCCGCTGAGCAATCTCTGAACTTATACCTTTTAGCTTTAAATCTTGATTAACCCGTACAGAGCAGTAAAGCTGCTCTGTTCGCACTCGGATAATCATTTGCGCGTATCTAGCATTACTTTGATCACTATCAGCGATACACTGCTCAATAACGTCATGTGCATTCGCGAGACGACACAACGCGCTGCGAATTTCCTAACCAACTCAGCTTTTAAGTGCTCACGGTTAGCAAGCAGTCTGATGACCACTTGCATAACTTGCGCTCTTTCGGTGTTTGCAATCGCTGTTTATTGCCAAACATTTAAAAGCTTATTCAGCAGCTGATGGTTTAGCGGGTTCTTCTTTAACATCAACGGCTAATAGCTGCTCGCGAATGGCTGCTTCGATAGCCTCTGCATCTTCAGGATGTTCGGTTAAATACTTCGCCGCATTCGCTTTACCTTGACCAATCTTGCTGCCGTTATATGCATACCAAGCGCCGGCTTTTTCTACTAAGCCCTGCTTAACCCCCATATCGACCAGCTCACCCATACGGTAGATTCCCTTGCCAAACAGTATTTGAAACTCTGCTTGCTTGAACGGCGCTGCCACTTTATTTTTGACAACTTTTACCCGCGTCTCGTTGCCGATCACCTCATCACCTTGCTTAATTGCGCCAATACGGCGTATATCTAAACGAACTGATGCGTAGAATTTAAGCGCGTTACCACCGGTTGTTGTCTCGGGAGACCCGAACATCACTCCGATCTTCATACGAATTTGGTTGATAAAGATTAATAAGCAGTTGGCGTTTTTAACGGTACCTGTTAACTTACGTAACGCTTGCGACATCAAACGTGCCTGAAGCCCCATGTGAGACGAACCCATTTCGCCCTCAATTTCGGCCTTAGGTGTTAAAGCCGCCACTGAGTCAATAATAATGACATCTATAGAGTTCGACCTCACTAGCATATCGGTAATTTCTAAGGCTTGCTCCCCTGTATCGGGCTGGGACACTAATAAATCATCAACATTGACACCCAATTTTTCTGCATATCCAGGGTCTAAAGCGTGTTCAGCATCGACAAATGCACAGCTCTTGCCTTGTTTTTGTGCCTCTGCAATAACTTGCAGCGTCAAGGTTGTTTTACCGGATGATTCAGGGCCGTAGATCTCAACAATACGACCGTACGGTAGGCCACCTATCCCTAAAGCGACATCCAGTCCGAGTGAACCTGTCGATACAGAGGGAATCACTTCACGTGGCTGATCACCCATACGCATAACCGCGCCTTTACCAAACTGACGTTCAATTTGTGAAAGCGCCGCGTCTAATGCCTTTTTTCTGTTATCGTCCATATTGTCACCTAAGAGTCTATGCAAATGTTATTATCAGTGAAAACACTGTATGAATACACAGCATTATGCTCAGTATTTTTTTAAAAGCAAGTATATTTAGCAAATAGTCGTTAACAGCAATTATTCTCTGGGCGACAACCTACTACTTAATGAGAATTATAAACCAGCCATAACCAGCAAAAGCCTTTAAGAACACCGCTATCACTAAAGCGCTGACACTAATCAATAGATTTCCCAGATCCTGCCTGCACCCTCGCGATTGACAACATCTAAACAACGGATATTAGCTACCCGCCATTGGCACTGCATAACTCTGAGTAAATCGCGCGATATTGCACCACATCTAAGTAGTCTTGTGCGTGCTGTCCCCCTGCATAGCAGCGCTTTCGTAACATTTTCCAATCTTCAGGCGTTGCGACTGCTGCTATCATCGGAAATACTTGCGCCTCTTCAAAATTTATATGTGCACGTTCCACTTTTATAAAATACTGCAAAGCTTTAACTATTTGCTCAATTGGCAACATACCATCAAGCAAAGTTTCCATAATCGGTACCAAGGTACTCTGCGTGCTACAGGCCAACTCCTGATGCTCTTTTTTACAACAATTAAGTAACTGATCAAGTCCCTTAGAGCGATGTGCAAAATGTGCGTAGACCATATCTTCGATTGGGTGATGATAAAGGTCTGCATAGTGACCGATATATTCTACAGCCTCAGCCATAAGCTGAATCTCTGGCCTGCCTCCCGTGGTTATCTGCTCGATATTCATGTCTAGCTGATCCAACAGCTTAGACATATTAATGTGATCTTGATGTAATGACGCCATTATACTCATAGTCAATCCTCCTAAGATGAGCATAACTTAGCCAGCTAAGTGCTACGCTGATCTAGATCAAGATTGTGTATTTTCTGCTGATGTCGTTAATTCATTATTGCTGGCTTTTGTCCTTTAGTGCTGAGCATTACTCGAGAGATAAATGCTACTACCACCAGCGCAAACAGTATTCTCAACCAGAGTATAGCCACGACATCAGCACCGAGTAATAACACCAATAAAGTATCTTCAATCAGACTGTGAGCAATACTCAAAAAGCAGACACTCAAAAAGACATCCTTTTTGCTTATTTTTCCAGATTTAACTTCGTTAATCAGCAGACCTGCCCCAAAACTTAAACCTAGTGTTATACCGACAATGGTAATACTACTAGCATCCTTGCTGATATTGAGCAGTTTTAAAAAAGGCGACAATACTAAATGCATTAACTTCTCTACGCCTATTTTTCGCAACAATGCCAACAGGCACATTAAAGCGCTGATAATAAAGAAAATGGTTACCAACAGTTTTAGCTGTTCCACTGCCCACTGCTGTAAAGTTAAGTCCTGTGCAGCATTAGACCAAAGTAATGTAGCCGCCTGCTGTTGATAATCTAAACTCTCATACAGCCAGTTCACCATCGCAGCCATGCACAACCCACCGCCAATTTTTAATGCAAATGTAATGCGCCAGCGCACCCCCACCATTTTCGCCACAGCCCCTTCAATAGGAATCGAATGCGAGAGTAATATCAACACTCCCACCACCGAGACCTGTGCCACCGTTAGTTGCATTGAACCACTGACATCGACAAACACCACCATAGCGGTATAGACATTGGTGAGAATCGCCGTTGCCCAAACCAACCCCATTTGCTCAGGTAACCCGATCAGCTGCATCACAGGTGCCAGCAGCTGCCCTAAATACCAGGTAAAACCCAGCATATCTAATATTTTCACCGCTATAATGGCAGGTACCATTACCTTCAACAGACTGGTATAGGCTTGTAATATTTCTGTAAATATCTTTTTCATCACGCAATCACTCAACATATTATTAATGACGCTATTATAGGCTTTAAGCATAGAAATATTTCTCTTCATTGCTATTTTATATTAATATTAATTTCTTTTTCAGCCTGATAAATTAATTATGTTTCTTGATCGAATAGACAAAGCCATTTTACGACAATTGCAATCTGATGCATCATTGAGCAACTTAAAACTGTCGCACAACATAGGACTCTCAGCTCCAGCCTGCCTTAAACGGGTGAAACGTCTTGAAGCCGAAGGCGTGATTAATAAACGCGTGGCATTAATCGATCAAAGCAAGTTCGGCCCTTGTGTCCATATGATTGTAGAAGTAATGATGCACGAGGATAACTTACTTAAAAGCCAGCAATTCATTAAAACAGTACTGCTGTGCGAGCAAGTTCACGAATGCTATAAAGTCACAGGCGAAGTAGATTTTGTATTAGTTGTTGTAGTACCAGACATGCCCAGTTATGCATCCTTTTGCGAAAGAATTCTTTACCAACACTCCAACATGCGCCAATTCCGCACCTTGATTTCGATGAACCGGGTCAAATATGACACTCAAGTTCATATACCGGATTAACTAACAAGCCCGCTATAAGCCACCTAATACGCTCTTATTGGCCATTGAGCATCAGCGTCCATTACTAGTCAGTTAAGTTTATCCTGTTCACTTCATTCAATTAATGAGTGTCACTATGATCTAACTCAAAGCTTGCAGAATCTCATAGCCAGTTCGCTATATTTTTGTGTTAGGCAAATGCAATAAAGCTATAGTTGCTATAACATCATTAAAAAGAAATCTGGCGGTATTTTTTAGACCATCAACAAGTGGGGGGACTTCCAGTAACTAATAATACTGGCAGTACAAGAGGGAAGATTAATGTGACTTGCTAGCAGCCAAGTGTGCTCTAGAAAGCAACAGCAACTGGCAACGGCCAGCTGCCGATTGCCAATCTTTACTCGCCTAGCTCGACGATTTCGTAGCTATGCGTAACCTCAATGCCTGCATTTCTAAACATAATTGAGGCCGAGCAATATTCATCAGCCGATAACTGCACTGCGCGCTCAACATGCTTTTCTTTTATATTGCGTCCTGAAACGGTAAATTTAATGTGGATCTTAGTAAAAACCGCTGGTATCGTATCCGCGCGCTCAGCACGCACATCGACACTAACATCTTCGATATCCTGGCGGGTTTTCTTTAAAATCCCAACCACATCGTAACTGGCACAACCGGCGACTCCGAGCAGCATCATTTCTAAAGGTCTGCCACCTTGTTTTTGCTCACCATCAATCGTGACATCAAATCCAGATTCCGTTCTCGCTTTAAAACGTACATCACCATCCCATTTTGCTGATACTTGCATTTTTCTACCTATTAGCTTGGTTAATACAGCACATACGCTGCTCAAACACATTGTTTACTTAAAAAATAATTCGCTTAATTTTTCACCCGGGTCTGGCGCTCGCATAAAGGCCTCTCCGACTAAAAAGCCGTTTACATTCTGAGCACGCATAGCCGCAACATCGACAGGTGTATGAATAGCACTTTCGGTAATCACTATTTTATCTTTGGGGATAAAGGGCAACAGCTCAAAAGTATTGTCCAAGCTCACCTCAAAGGTATGCAGATTACGATTATTAATACCTAGCAATTTGTTATCTAAGCTAAGCGCTTGCTCTAGTTCATCCCCCCCGTGCACTTCAATCAGTACATCCATCCCCAAGCGATGCGCTAAGCTATTAAGCTCTTGCATCTGGCGCTGTTCCAGGCAAGAGACAATCAACAAAATGCAATCTGCACCAATTGCTCGCGCTTCAAACACTTGATAAGGATCAATAATAAAGTCTTTGCGAATAACCGGTAGCGAACAAGCTGCCCTAGCTTCAATTAAATAGTGCTCGCTGCCTTCAAAAAAATCGGCATCTGTCAGTACCGACATACAGCTGGCACCACCGGCTTGATATGAGCGCGCTATTTGGGCTGGATTAAACGGATCTCGCAATAATCCCTTGGAAGGACTACGTTTTTTGGCTTCTGCAATAATCGCAGGTTTACCTTGTGCAATACTATTGACCATTGCATTGACAAAACCACGCGGGGCTTGGTCGCTATCACGTGCAACTGCGATGCTCTTCTCTAAATCGCCAATGCTTTTATGAGAGGAACGCTCGGCAATTTCTTCAACTTTGCGTGCGACTATTTTTTTTAGTACTGTAGGTATATCCGACATATTTATCTCTTAAACTGGGAGTTCAGCATAACAACTGCACTCAATAATACGGCGATTTAACCGACTCCAAGACGTGGTAGGCGCAGCCTAAATAATCTAGGAAACACCTCTTTTAAGCAAAAGTCTGCTGAGGATAGACTGATTGATCAGTACCCCACCACAGAGCCGCTCTTTTCATCGCCAGTCGTTGACAATATTAACGGCAATTGAGCGTTCTAGATTCGACGTTATTGCTCACCTAAGGTCGTGCTAAATTCAACTAACTCAGCTAGCTTTTTAGCAGCACCACCACTAGTGATTGCCTGTTTGGCTTTCACAACTCCCGCTGCGATATCGCTGACTTCATCTGCGGCATATAGTGCAGCGCCTGCATTGATTGCAATCATATCGGCGGCCTTCAAATCTTGACCATTGAAAGCGGCATTAATCATGGCCAAACTCTCTTGCGCACTAAACACTTGCAAACCGTTTAAACTCTGCGGATTAATCCCCACATCTGCGGCATTAATAGTATATTCACTAATAGTATTATCTTTAAGTTCTGCCACAAAAGTATCACCATTTAAGGTAATCTCATCCAGGCCATCGCTCGCGCTGACTACTAATACGTGTTTAGCACCTAACTCTTGCATCACTTGCGCAATAGGCAGGCAATAGGATTTATCGAACACGCCTAGTAAATAATGCTTAACACTAGCAGGGTTGGTCAATGGTCCTAATAAATTGAAGATAGTGCGCAGTGCCATTTCTTTACGTGGCGTAATCGCGTGGCGCATTGCCTTGTGGTATTGTGGCGCGAACATGAATCCCACCCCAACCTCATCGATACAACGAGCCACTTGGCCTGGTTCTAGTGCTAAATTAACCCCAGCCGCTTCCAGTAAATCTGCCGCGCCTGTGGTTGAAGATACTGATCTATTTCCGTGTTTTGCCACCACGCCACCCGCTGCTGCCACCACAATGGCGCAAGCGCTTGAGACATTAAATAAATTGGCACTATCACCACCGGTGCCTACAATATCCACTGCATTTTGGTGTTCAATAGTGACCGGAATCGCCAACTCCCGCATTACCCGTGCGGCAGCGGCAATTTCTTTGACGGTTTCGCCTTTCATGCGCAACCCCATCAAAAACCCACCCATCTGTGCGTTTGTGGCTTGCCCTGTCATAATTTGCATCATCACTTTTTGCATATCAGCAGTGGTTAGATCGCGGCGCTCAGCAACGGCCGCTAATGCTTCTTTTATATCCATATTATAATCTTCTAAAGTTATAGAGACCGGCACTTGAGCTTGAGTCCGATCTGTTATTGTTTTGTACAACCCAGTAGCGGTAAAAAATTATTGAGTAACTCGTGTCCCTGCCGTGTCAGGATTGACTCTGGGTGAAACTGTACACCCTCGATATCAAAATGGCGATGCTTGAGCCCCATGATTTCATCGATTGTACCATCTTCATACTCAGTCCAGGCCGTTACCTCAAGACAACTAGGTAAAGTCTCCAGCTCCACCACTAAAGAGTGATACCTGGTCACTTGCAGCGGATTATCCAAACCTTTGAACAGGCCTTTATCGGCGTGTTTTATCCAAGAAGTTTTACCGTGCATGACTTTTCTTGCCCGTACTACTTTACCGCCAAATGCCGCCGCAATACTTTGGTGCCCTAAGCAGACGCCTAAGATGGGAAACTTACCGCTAAAATTAGTGATCGCCTCAACGCATATACCCGCCTGAGCTGGCGTACATGGCCCCGGTGAAATGACCAGCGCGGTAGGCTGCATTTGTGCTATCTGTGACAACTCTACTTCATTGTTACGTACTACTTTTACCTGCGCGCCTAACTCGGCTAAATACTGAGTTAAGTTATATGTAAAAGAGTCAAAATTATCGATCATTAACAACATTTTTGCTGACTCATATTACTGTTTAATCTTTCAAAAATAGACAATTATCTGACGCATTTCATTGGTACTACTAAAACTTAATACTACCAAGCAATAGCTACTCAATCATAGAATTAATTGCTATTGCGGGGATAAGTCAGTGCAAATTACTGCCAGCGCTTAATCATGTGAAATGTTAATTCAAATAATTGCTGCTTGGATATCATTTTAGGCGCAGAAAAATCTCATTAGAATCAGTCTTAAATTGCAGTCAGTGGTCACTGCTCTGCAAAAAATAAGGTTGACGTCTCAGTACAATTTAGCAAGCCAAGAGTAACCTAATGACACCCTCAATCAGTCAATACTATAAAGTTAATAGATAACAATAATCTGATTTTCAGGCTAAGCGTTCATCTGCCGATTGTAGGACAATAGAGGATGTTCGAAAAAAACACAAAAAAAAACCCAGTGACAGAACCTTAAAACTGTCACTGGGGTTAAAGTAGGCTGATTAAAACACAGATCAAAAAACTGCACTATCAGACTAAAGTAGTAATTTTACTAGAAAACTGTTTTTAATAGCAAACTTATTTGTTTAGCCTGACCTCTACAGCAAATATACGCGCCAACCGACCTTTCACCAATGAACTTTATTAACCATTGTTTTCATCTTGTTTTATTACTAAATCATATTCTGCACAACTGTCTTGTAGCCATAGCCAAACGTAATCGGCAAAGCTGCGCCTAATCACCAGCTCCCAAAGCGCCTCATCCGTGCGACTAATCACCGCCTGTGTTTTAGCAAACACCCCGGTGACAACTTTGCCAACAGGAAATACACGCGGATGCACATCTAACGGCACTGATTTTTGCAGTACCTGCAGTACATTCTCGCCCGTCAAACGCAACAGCGTTTGCCCACCTGAGACATTGACAATCGCGCAATGCCCTTGCACTGCATTGACCAACGCTTGCTCTATTTCAAAGCCGCGTGCCCCAGGGGCTATCACTAACCACTCATCGGGTGAAATCCAGCGGATAGACAGCTCGCCATTGCTATGCATTTTTAACACGCCGGGCAACGCCATTCCCAGAACGGCTTCAATAGCTGTAAAAAAACCACTGTTTTGCGCCTTACCGCGCAGTACTAAGTGTGTGCGCATAGCCAACTCTGTCAGTTCTACGCCACCTTTATTAGCTTTTTGCGCCTGCGCCAAATTGGCGAAATCGGCATGCTGTAAAGGACTTGCCCCTGCTATATCACTGCCCTCCACCGGGCACTGATCCATTAAATGGACGCCTTGTGCAGGGGAGTTAGATTCACTACTGAGTTGCTCAGACATTTTGTTGCTCCCCCTTAGGGTCAAAAAAGATAGGACTGCAGATGACTGCCTCAATAACACGACCATCTGCCAATGGGTAATAAACCGTTTCCCCCATGCGATCATGGCCACCACGAATGTAAGCCATGGCAATAGAGTGCTGCAAACAGGCGCTGTAATAACTTGACGTCACATGACCAATCATGGTCATAGGGATCGGCTCATTAGGATCGTTAACCGCCTGCGCGCCCTCTGGTATGACTTGCTTTGGATCTTTGGTTTTAATGCCGACCAGCTGTTTGCGTCCCGTTTTTACACAATCTTCACGCGCCATGCCACGCTTGCCGATAAAGCTAAAGGGTTTCTTGGGAGACACCGCCCAACCCATGCCCAAATCGTATGGGTGCACAGATCCATCAGTATCTTGGCCGGCAATAATAAACCCTTTTTCAGCTCGTAAAATATGCATAGTTTCAGTGCCGTAAGGCGTCAGGTTATACTCCTTCCCGGCGGCCATAACCGCTTCCCAAATTCGCAGACCATAATTCGCTTGTACATTGATTTCAAAAGAGAGTTCGCCAGTAAATGAAATCCTAAAAATGCGCGCAGGCACCCCTTTGACACTGGCTGCTTTCCAATCCATGTATTTAAACGCATCGTTTGAGACATCAATATCATCGACCACTTTTTCAATAATTTTACGTGCGTTCGGCCCTGTTATTGTCACTGTAGACCAGTGATCAGTGACTGAGTTGAAATACACTTCCAGCTCTGGCCACTCTGTCTGTTGATAAATTTCCAGCCATTCAAGTACTCTGGCGGCTCCACCTGTGGTGGTAGTCATCACAAAGTGGTTATTGGCTAGACAGGCGGTCACGCCATCGTCAAACACCATACCGTCTTCACCGCACATCAAACCGTAGCGACATTTTCCAACCGCCAGTTTTGCCCATGCATTGGTGTAAACACGTCCGAGAAACTCCCGCGCATCAGGCCCTTGAATATCAATTTTTCCTAAGGTTGATGCATCTAATACACCAGCGCTAGCACGCACTGCTAAACACTCGCGCTCCAGCGCCTGTTGCATGCTCTCGCCTGTTTTTGGAAAATACCAAGGCCGTTTCCAATTCCCGACATCCTCAAACAAAGCCCCGTTTTCAAGGTGCCACTGATGCATCGCTGTGTAGCGTTTAGGATCAAACAGCTCTTTACAGTGACGCCCAGCAATCGCGCCAAAGGTCACAGGCGTATAGTTAGGTCGAAAAATTGTGGTACCGGTTTCAGGAATGGTTTTATCCATCGATTTAGCGGCAATCGCCATACCGTTAATATTACCCAGCTTACCTTGATCCGTACCAAAACCCATCGCGGTGTAACGCTTGACGTGTTCTATGGATTCAAAACCTTCCAGCGTCGCCAATTCAATTCCCGCTGCGGTGACATCATTTTGCATATCGACAAACTGTTTAGGTGCACGGCTGGTCGGTTTAGGATGCGGAATATGAAACAGCGCCATTGGCTTGTTAGCTTCAACCGCAACCGCCTGCGCCACTGCAACTTCACTTTCAAGTTTGAAGCCTGCATTTTTAACCGCTTGCTCGCCCGCTTTGGTGCCTTGTGCTAGGCATCCTGCTAAATCAAAGCAACCTGAGATAGCCCCTGCTATCAATTGCTTTTGCAATGTATCACCTGGGATAAAGCCGATAACCCCATCGCTCCATATTGGCCGAGACCCTGTATGGCAGGACAAGTGCAGTGCTGGGCTCCAGCCACCTGAGCTTGCCAATGTATCGCACGTTAAGGTAGATACTGCGCCTACTAACTGATCACCCCCCGCATTGATAGCGCTAATGCTGACACTGCTGACGCGTTTTGTGCCCTGCGCTTCGACCACTGCAGCACCATTGAGCACTTTAATATTTAACGCACTCGCCTGTGCTTTTATCGCAGCACTAGCACCCTCTTTGCGGGTATCAACAATGGCGACCACTTCACGCCCCGCACTGTGCCAATCAAATGCTGCACTATAGGCATTATCATTGGTTGTCATTACCACTAGCTGATTACCAGGCACTACAGCATAGCGATTGATATAAGTAGAAATAGCGGATGCTAGCATATTGCCCGGTACATCGTTGTTAGCGTAAACCAATGGCCGCTCGTGAGAACCGGTGGCTAACACCACCCATTTAGCACGCACTCTATGCATGCGTTGACGACTGCTATTTTTAGCCGCTCGATCACTAATATGATCAGTCACGCGTTCGTGAATCGTTAAAAAGTTGTGATCGTGGTAACCATTCACACATGCTTTAGGTAACATCATTACTTCTGGGTAAGTGGCTAATTCAGCGACGCTTGCCTCAACCCAAGCTAGCGCATCTTGACCATTGATTTGCTCTTTTGAGTGTAACAGCGACCCGCCAAATTCAGCTTGCTCATCGGCAATAATTACTCGTGCGCCTGCGCGAGCCGCCACCAGCGCGGCACTTAAACCGGCAGGTCCGGCACCGACAATAACGATATCTGCATGCTGATTAAAATGATCATAGCGATCGGGATCGCTCTCTAATGGTGAGCGCCCAAGCCCTGCCGCTTTGCGAATATACTTCTCGTAAGTGCTCCACAAGGATTTAGGGTACATAAAGGTTTTGTAATAAAAACCCGGAGGCATCACTTTAGCGCCGACTTTGCCGACCGTGCTCATCATATCAAAATCGACATTGGGCCAGCCATTGGTCGATTTAGCCACTAATCCGTCATACAGTTCTTGTTGAGTGGCGCGCACATTTGGCACTTGCGTCGCCTCTGTAGCACCCAGTTGCATAATGGCATTGGGCTCTTCTGCACCTGCCGCGACAATACCGCGCGCTCGGCTGTATTTAAAACTTCTACCGATTACATCGATGCCATTGGCTAACATCGCAGAGGCTAGCGTATCGCCTTCAAAGCCCGGGTAACTTTTATCGTTGTAGCTAAAATTAATAACTTTGGCGCGCTTGATACGCCCGCCTGCATTCAAGCGATTTAGCTGACTCATTTCACGCCCTCTACCAATGTGCTATTACTAGCTTTAAACTTAGGTTGCTGACCAATTTTATACACTTCTTTTATCTCGTAAGTTTGCGTATCGCGGGTAATGTTAAAGAACTTACGACAGCCGATGCCATGCACCCATAACTCATGATGTAAGCCGCGAGGGTTATCTCGAAAGAACATGTACTCACCCCACTCTTTATCAGAGCAGCTCTCAGGATCTAATGGCCTGGGGATATGCGCTTGACCACTGGCATGAAACTCTTCTTCTTCACGGTGTTCTTCGCAATGCGGGCAATAAATATAAAACATAATCAAACTCCTAGTGGGCTACGCCTGCTGCGCCGTGCTCGTCAATTAATGCACCATCGTGGAAACGGAACATCGAAAATGGTTTGGCCATTTCACTGGCTTCTCCCGCCGCTAGTGTTTCTGCAAATGCATGTCCTGAGCCCGGTGTCGCTTTAAAGCCACCTGTTCCCCAGCCACAGTTAAAGAATAAGTTTTCAACCGGTGTTGCAGAGATAATCGGGCAGGCATCTGGGCATGTATCAACAATACCTCCCCATTGACGGTTCATTCTGACCCTTGAGAATACCGGGAATAATTCCACGATAGCCTGCACAGTGTGTTCAATGGTGTGGTAACTACCGCGTTGCCCGTAACCGTTATAGCCATCGATGCCAGCCCCTATCACTAAGTCACCTTTGTCAGACTGGGAGACATAGCCGTGTACGTGGTTAGACATCACCACCGTATCTAAAATAGGTTTAATTGGCTCTGATACCAGCGCTTGCAATGGATGGGATTCTAGCGGTAATCTGAAACCGGCCATGTTAGCCATGACACTTGAGTTACCTGCGGTGACACACCCAATGCGACCGGCCTCTATCAATCCGTGGCTATTGGTCATAACACCGGTAGCTGCGCCATCTTCAGTGACAATATCAATCACTTCACACTGTTGAATTAAATCAACACCTAAGGCATCTGCAGCACGTGCATAACCCCAAGCGACCGCATCGTGACGCGCCACACCACCGCGCGGCTGCCAAGAGGCCCCCATGATTGGATAGCGCGGTTGATCCGAGCAATCCATCATCGGTACAATTTCTTTAATTTGTTGCGGGTCGAGTACTTCGCCATCAATGCCATTTAAACGGTTGGCATTAACACGTCGTTCAATGTCACGCATATCTTGCAAGGTATGGCCTAAGTTAAGGACCCCACGCTGTGAGAACATCACGTTGTAGTTGAGGTCTTGAGATAGCCCCTCCCACAATTTCATCGCGTGCTCATACAATTTCGCCGACTCATCCCAGAGGTAGTTCGAACGCACTATAGTGGTATTTCGCGCCGTGTTACCGCCACCTAAATAACCCTTTTCAAGTACGGCTATGTTGGTAACACCATGCACTTTCGCCAAATAGTATGCCGTCGCCAAACCGTGGCCTCCTCCGCCGACGATAACCACGTCATATTTTTTCTTCGGGATGGGATTGCGCCACACCCGCTGCCAATTCTCATGGTGAGTTAAGGCGTGTTTTAACAGCCCAAAACCTGAATATTTTTGCATACCGACCATCCTTCTAGGAGATACATTTTTATATACTGATAGTAATTTTTAAATTGCCGCTAATTCTACTTACATACGACATATGCCAACTTATTTGCGACAAGGCCTGCTCTAAACTAGAAATCAATCTGCAAATCTGAGGTCGCCTGTGAACAACAAGATAAAATATAACCCGCCGCGACATCTTCATCGGTAATTCCACCATTGTGATCCATCATCGCATCTCCCTGCACTTTCATGACTTTACAAGTGCCGCAGATGCCCATTCCACATGCCTTGGGGATATTCAAGCCCAGTTTTGAAGCAGCGGTATGCACTGTTTCATTGGGGTATATTTGCACTGATTTACCGCTTTTCAGGAACTCAATGTTAAGCATATCGGCACTGTCTAGGCTATCTGCTATATCTACTGCTATCTCTGCCTGATCTATCGCATCTTGCTCGACATCCACCGGTGTCGCGCCAAAAGACTCATCGTGATAACGCTGCATATCAAAACCGCTTTGCTGCAACATTTTCTTTACCGCGCTCATGTAAACTTCAGGCCCGCAGCAAAAAATTTCGCGCTGTAAAAAATCTGGACAAATCATATTGAGCTTATCGGCGTCAAGATAACCGCGATAACCCGCCCAGGCTTGCCCTGTTTGCTGGCGCTCGCAAATAACGCTTAAGTTAAAATTACTAATACGCGAACATATATGCTCTAACTCACGATGGTAAATAATATCGTTAGGGGTGCGCGCACTGTGCACAAAGTGCATATCCACTTCTGCGTTAGTATCAAAGAACCAGCGCGCCATCGACATCACTGGTGTAATACCGACACCACCGGATAACAACAGTACTTTCTCGGAAGGGTAATCGATGCAATTAAACTGCCCCACAGGTCCGTGCACTGCCAGCTCATCGCCCTCTTGCATAGTGTCGTGCAAATAGTTTGATACTTGCCCACCCGGCACCCGTTTAACGGTAATTGAAAAACTATAGGGAACTGATGGGGAGCTAGAGATCGTGTACGAGCGCATCACTTGCTGAGCTTCAATTTCTAGCTCAAGGGTAACAAATTGCCCGGGTTTAAAGAAAAACATTACCGGCTGCTCCGCCATAAAGCAGAATGTTTTCACATCGGTTGTCTCTTCAATCACTTTTACGCAACGCACTAAATGCCTGCCATTGCTCCAGGTCTTAGTATTAATTTCATGATGGTAGTTGTCGCTTAGTGCTGCATTGCTCATACTGACGCTCTCTTTCAAAATCTTGGTGGGCTTATTTTTGCGCCCATCATCTGCTTTGCACCCCCTCCTCGTTTGCCCAATTACGACAGCACTGTGCTCAATGATTACCAAATCCTAAACTTGCCAATATTTAACAGAGTCTTAGCTCGAAACTATTTTTTCAGAGGTCGATTTACGCATTGATGCGCGTCGTTATCAGGCAGTTTTTAGAAGCACTTTTAGCACAATATCAGCGCATAAAAACTTAACACCTCCAAGCATAAAAATGACAGGTAAACGATGTGAACCGACACGATCTAATCAATATCACCCAAGCGGATTTTTCTCATACTCAAAGCGAGATGTATCGATTATTAGCGGCGCGCCCTAAGCACTTATCTCTGCCACAACCTTTGTATAATGATCCGCAAATGTTCAAAGTTGACATGCAGGAGGTTTTTGAGAAAGAGTGGATTTTTGTTGGCATGAGCTGCGAGCTACCGACCAAAGGCGATTACATCACGGTTGAGATAGGACAAAACCCAGTGCTTATTGTGCGTGATGGCGAAGGCGGGATTAAGGCATTTCACAATGTTTGCCGACACCGTGGTTCAAAAATCTGCGACTCTAAAAAAGGCAAAGTAGCCAATCTGGTCTGCCCCTACCATCAGTGGACTTATGATGTCAGTGGTAACTTGCTCTTCGCCGGTACAGAGATGGGTGATAACTTCAACATGAAGTCTTACGGCTTAAAAACGACCCATTGCAATGTTGCCGGCGGCTTTATTTTTGTCTGTTTAGCCAAAGGAGAGGCGCCAGATATGGCAGCCATGAGCGACACTTTAAATGACTACATGGAGCCCTATGATATTGAAAATAGTAAAGTTGCCGCGCAGTCGACTATAGAAGAATCCGCCAACTGGAAGCTGGTACTAGAAAACAATCGCGAGTGCTATCACTGTAATGCCTCACATCCTGAGTTGCTAGAGAGTTTGTTAGAGTGGGATGACACTGAGGACCCAAGAGCCACACCTGAATTCTTAGCACACTGCGCCAGACAAGCAAAAGACTGGGACAGCGAAGGTATTCCCCACAAACATATATCTCACGGCTTGAAAAATCGCGTGGTACGTATGCCACTTAAAGAGGGAACCAGCGTAATGACCGCAGATGGTAAAGCTGCCTGCGCTAAACTGATGGGCCGCATTAAAAACCCCGAGCTTGGCTCAATGCGTATTTTGCATTTACCTAACTCATGGAATCACATGCAATCTGATCACTGCGTGGTCTTTCAGGTTATTCCAATCAGCGCCCAAAAAACCTTAGTGACCACTAAATGGTTAGTCCATAAAGATGCCGTTGAAGGTGTTGATTACGACGTTGCGCGTCTTAGAGAAGTTTGGGATGCCACCAACGATCAAGATAGAATGCTCGCTGAGCGCAACCAGCAGGGCATTAATTCACTCGCCTATGAGCCTGGCCCTTACTCTGAAACCTTTGAGTTTGGGGTGATCAATTTTGTCGACTGGTACAGCCAAACAGTGAGAGCGAACTTAGATAAAAGCAAAAGCTAGCTTGTCGAAAATCTTCAATAATTGAGCAGTTGATAACTCTATAATTCCCTCCGTTATCAACTGATCAATACACTGGAGAGCAACATGAGTCACAGAGCTAACTACCTAGAAGCAGCACCCGCTGCCATCGACATTTTGTTTAAACAAGAACAGTATCTCGCTGAGCGTTTCAGCCAGCACCCACAATTGAACATCACTATCTGGGAACTGCTTAAATTACGCATTTCGCAAATCAATCAATGCGCTTACTGCATTGACATGCACGCCAAGAATGCGTTTAAATCAGGCGAGAGTCAGCAGCGCATCATTGCCCTGAGCGCTTGGCGAGAGTCCCCATTATATTCTCAGCAAGAGCGCAGCGCACTGTACTGGAGCGAATTAGTGACCCGTGAAATGGCCGCTTCAGACTTAGAGTATGAGCAACTAGCAAGCACTTTTGATGATGCTGAAATATTCGATCTAACCGTCGCTGTTAATGCTATCAATAGCTGGAACCGGATAGCGCGCATCTTCAAACCTGTAGTAGGCAGCTACCAAGCCTAAGGATTTCCACTCATGGACCGCACTGTCAGCTTTTATATGCATAAACCTAAAGGCGATTTAGCCCGTTTAATACAAGCGGTGTGGTCTATTCATGTTTCACCAAGCGCTGCAGCGGAAGTAGTGCAATGGCTTCCCAGTGATGGGGGTTGTGGGGTTATTTTCAATTTAAATGCTGATGCCAGTAATAAGGTAGTGCTCAACCATCAAACCTTAGCTGATGGCTGTATCTTACAACCAGTCAGCCAACAGGCTACTCCCATCAAATTGCAGCCCGGTGCAGTCTTGGCGGGTATAAGGTTTTACCCTGCCATTAGTTACGGCCTGTTCAACGAATTAGTCACTAAACCCACCCCTGTGCAAGGCAGTGATCAGCTATCACGCTCTTTAATACAGCTACACCAAAAGCTTAGAAGCAAAACCAGCCACTGGCGCAGATTATTAACATTAAGTCGCTGGCTAAAATCCTCGGTTAATACACACCCGCTGCTGCCTAAAGTTTTGTCCCAAGCGATTAATGATATTAGAGAGACTCGGACACTTTCTCCAATAACAGCGCCCAATGATATTAGCCAGCGCCAGCTCGAACGCTATTTCCATACGTGGTTAGGCATGAGTGCCAAAAAATATCAACGGCTACTTCGCACCCGTCAGGCACAGTTCTCCATTAAACATAACCCGCGCACAGAATTAGCTAATCTCGCCCTCGATCACGGTTTTACCGACCAAGCACACATGACCCGCGAGTTTAAAAGTATCGCCCAAATAACCCCCGGAAAATATCGAAAAATTCTCAATCAATGAAGACAACAAATATCAAGGAGAGATAAATGCCATCCTTAGATATCAGCCATTATCTAAAAAAAGCTGCAGATGTCGAAATTTCAACAATGATAAAAACGCCCTGCCGAAGATATAAAGGTGAATTTTTAGGCAGGTATTTTAGGCGATGCGTTGATCATCAAAGTATCGCCTCAGCGCGTTGAAGAACTTATCTCCAGTAAAGAAGGGCTGGGGTTTAACTTCACTAAGAGATGTTTTAAGGAATGGGTTATGATTCCCTTAGCACATCGCCAACAATACCAGGCATATATTCACGAATCGCTTGAATACGCTAAAGGGAAATTCAAATAAGCTGAATTTCCGCTATCCATTTCAATGACTACTAACCCGAACAGTGGCAATGCTTGAGATAGAGATAGAGATAGAGATAGAGATAGAGACAATCCTAGCCAGTAAGGTTCGATCGCGCTAGAGGGTAATCACATAAGCTGATTTCCCTCTAGCAATTTCAGTGGTTACTTACTTGAATTGAGGCAAAGCTAGGCTCTGCCCGCGCCGCTTTTAAAACGCTGTGCATGGGAGAGCTAATCGCGATATTTTCAGCTGATACATCGAGTTCTAAGCGATGGATATCTAAGCTGGTATCGGTCCACATTCCGGTTCTGTCTTCGCGTGGCGAAAAGCCAATATGCTTGCGATAACAGCGGCTAAAGTGCGGGGTAGAAACAAATCCACAAGCGGACGACACTTCGATAATAGACAAAGTGGTCTGCTTTAATAGCTGCCTAGCTCGGTCTAGGCGCAATCTCAAATAATATCTTGAAGGGGTGCAGTTTAAATAGCGATGGAACAAACGCTCTAATTGACGCCGAGAAACACTGACAAAACTAGCCAGTTCATCAAGCTCAATCGGCTCCTCAATATTGGCCTCCATCAACTCGACAATTTCCACCAGCTTAGGCTGTGCGGTACTGAGCAAGTGACGCAGCGGTACTTTTTGCTGATCACCTTGCGAGCGCACTCTGTCACAGACAAACATATCGGATATAGCACCGCTAATCGCTCTGCCATGCTGCAGGGTAATGATGTATAAGATCATATCCATCGGCGCCCCGCCACCGGAACAGGTAAGGCGATTGCGATCATGGGTAAACAGTTTGCGGTTACAGTTAACTTTTGGAAAAGCCTCTTGTAAAGGTGCGATATATTCCCAGTGTGCGCTACAGTCATAACCATCGAGCAATCCCGCCGCTGCCAACACATAAGCGCCGGTACAAATACTGCCCAATACCACATTTTTAGCAGCGAGAGAGCGCAGCCAAGACAATTCGGATTTTGAGTAATTTTGGGTAATATTGATGCCACCTGCAACGATCAGCGTGTCGATTTGCGGAGCATCTGCAATGGCGGCATCCACTGCCACTTTCATACCATCACTGGCTTTGACAGTCGCACCATCGGTACTCAGTAAGTACCAACTATAAAGTTCGCGTCCCGAAAGCTGATTAGCCATACGCAATGGCTCAACCGCTGAAGCCAGCGCGATCATTGAATAGTCACCCAAGAGTAAAAAACCTATTCTAGAGGTCTTGATACTGGCATTGGGAACGCGAGAGAGGTTGATGTTCTTTTCCATGAGTTTATCCTGATCGCAGCTAAGCTTTGCCAAGGGGAGCTGAGCTTGTCTATAGTTTGTTATTATTTTTTAAAATGGTTAAACAGTTATGCACTGAGATACTACTACTAAAAACCCTATAAAATTAGCTAAAAGCGACGTATAGATACTTAATAAGGCTAGTACTAATCACCCAGAGATGCTCTACAACTTTCAAAACCAAGCACTATAGATACAGCCTAAAAACGACCTTATTGATATAAATGAAGCCGTTAGCTGTTCACATTTTATCCAAATAAGTTATTCATCACTATTTCCTAGCCAGTAAAAATTCAGGTAAAATCCCACTCTCTTTATAATTGATTTAAGACAGTGCCATGAAAAGCTCAACTAACAATCTCTCAAGACCCGAATATGCCCATTTGCAAATCACTCAGGCGATCCAGCACGGTCAGTTAAAACCTGGAGATAGAATTACCGAAGTGGAGCTGACAAAATGGTTAGAGATAAGCCGCACCCCGGTTCGCGAGGCTTTAAACAAACTGGAGAGTGAAGGATTAATCACTGCGTTACCCCACCGCGGCATGTGTATTACCGAGTTAGATTATCAGGCGGTGATGGAGTTGTATCAAATGCGCGAAGTGCTTGAGGCAACTGCCGCGGGACTTGCGGCTAAACATGCATCAGAACCCGAAAAAGCCGCGCTTAAAGAAATACTTGCACTACAAGAATCCTCACTGGATGACTCGCAACTGCAGGCGAGACAAAACAGATTGTTTCACAATGCTATCTATCACGCCGCGCACAATCGCTATTTACTGCAATCGCTGAATGGCCTCAAGCAAGCGCTAATTTTGCTTGGCGCAACCACCTACCAAATTCCGGGACGCTCGATGAGTGCTTTACAAGAGCACAAAAAGATATTGGCTGCTATCTGTGCCAATGATAGTGAAGGGGCTGCAGAGGCGACGCGCGAACACATACGCGCCGCTCAACAGGCGAGAATAAAATTGCTAAATAGCACATTTTAGCCCGCCTGAAATCGCCTAATTTAATTTTTGTTATTCGCCGTTAGTGTTTGCTTACGCTGTTCATCCCTAATCAGTGATGCCATACGATAAAAACCGTGTTGCATCTTGGTGTATGGCATCAGTAGAAAAAACGCTAGCACGGTACTTAAGTGGAAGGCTAAAAGTTCGCCAAGCCACGCGCTTGAGCCAACCCAATACAATAGCAAACCACTGCTACTGACCACAAATAGCAGTGCTATAAAAGCCATCTCACCCGCCCAAACACGAGCATCACTTAAGCTTCGATCAGCCTGCCATTTCAACGAAGCCAAACCAGCGGTTCCCACAGAGAGTAAAATACCCCCACTAACTCCCAGTATTTTAGGGATTGAAACCAGATCATAAGGAGCCTGCAAATTAAGCAGATAATGCAGCAAAGTGCCTGCGCTAGTAGCGCCAAAACAAAGTAAAAAACCGTACATTGTCGCTTGATGATAACGCCGACGCGCATGAGAGAAGCGATCTTCATCCTCAAAATTACAGCCCTGCCCATGACCGGCTGCCAAGTTTTTCATACTTGAGACGCTGCCAATAGCGCCACTGAGATGTGACAGGGTGATTTTCTGCCCACCTATTTCACTCCAATAAGCCCTGATGCTCATACCAATGGCAATGATAGGTAATACAAAAGCGGGTAGGAAAATTGCCATCATCGCGTTATGTGACATCAGTGTATAGAAATTGCTAGCGCCTTCTCCGCTAGTACTGCTATTAAAGTATTGAATTAACCAGAGTAACAGAGTGAATGCCGCTATCACTAACGCTGTTACCGCGATCGGGCTTTTATGAAACACTTTGGCCAACATTCGCGGCTTGGCAAACTCATGCCAGCTATCTTGCCTCACCTCTGCCAGCGCTTTAGGGATGTTGATATTAAACTGATGCGGTTCGCTGTACTGACAAGCGTAGTGACAACCGCGACAGTTATGGCATAAATTGGCCAGCTGTTTAATCTGCGCATCACTAAATGAGCGCTGCTCATGCACAGCGGGAAATACCGAACAATAACTCTCACAGTAACGACAGGCATTACAGATTTCCAACTGACGGCGGGCACTTTTTATACCCTCTATATCAACTATTTCAATTGCTTGCATAACTTGCTGCCTCCGCGCCTGCGATTCGACCAAATACGGTGCCTATAGCCATACCAAACCCCGCCAAATAACCCTCTCCTAAAATGGATCCCGCCATGGTTTCACCCGCTGCCCATAAATTTTCAATCGGGCCTTGTGAGCTTTGTACTTGTGCACTCTCATCAACTTTTAAACCTAAATAGGTAAAGGTCACACCGGTGCGCAAGCTATAACCATAAAAAGGTGGGGTATCTAGCGGCCTAGCCCAATTGGATTTAACCGGCTCTAACCCCTGTGTCGCCAAACCGTCTAGCTGATTGTGATAAAAATCACCATCGCCACAAGCACTGTTAAATTCATCAACAGTCTGCTTAAGAGCAATAGCATTTAACCCCATTTTCACTGCGAGCTCTGCTATGCTATCCGCTTGAATAGGCGGAAATACCGAGGGCATGAATAACTCGAGGGATTTACTATCGATGACAGCGTAAGCGACTTGATCCGGTTGAGCCGCCACTAAACGCCCCCATATAGCGTAGCGTTTAGGCCAAACATCTTCACCTTCGTTGTAAAAGCGCTGCGCGTTTTTATTCACCACTACAGAGAAAGGCACGCAGTCCAAACGCGTCACAATCCCACCATCAAATTTAGGTGAGCGTCCATCAATTGCCACAGCATGACACTGAGTAGGATCACCGACCGTAGCGACTCCGCTTTGCATTAAATCTTTTAATACCACACCTTTATTATACGGCGTACCACGAATTAAAAAATTTTTAGCCGCAGGCCCCCAGGCACTAGCCAGCCAATCCAAATCCGCCTGAAAACCACCACTAGCCACTACCACGCTAATAGGTGAGAGTGATTTTTGCTGACCTTGATAAGTAAATTCAACCGCGATCACCCGGCGATTCGCTAGCTCTAAATGTGTCACTTGGGCTTCATAAAGCACATCCACCCCTAACTTGGCTGCTGTTCGATAATAGGTATTAACTAAAGATTTACCGCCGCCCATAAAAAAGGCATTGGTACGTGAAAGCGATAAAGTACCGGATAGCGAAGGCTGAAAATGCACCCCGTGCTGCTGCATCCATCGATAGCACTCCTGCGTAGAACTAATCACTAGGCGTGCCAGTTTCTCATCCGTTTTGCCTTTAGTGACTTTCATTAAGTCTGCAAAATACTCTGTTGCAGAATATTCATCTGTCAACACCTCCAAAGGCTGAGTGTGCATGCAACGAAAATTACGAGTATGGCGCGAATTTCCCCCGCGATAAGACTTGGGGGCGCCTTCTAAAATAAGTACACTCGCCCCCGCCTCTGCCGCTGTAATTGCCGCACAAAGCGCCGCATTACCTCCGCCTATCACCACTAAGTCATAGGATTTCTCTGCTTCTGTCATTGCTGGCCTCTTATTGTTATTCCTTATGATTTTTAACAAATACATTTGTATACATAAGAATACATCAAAAGATAACACTGTAACCTTTCAGTTAGCTTTCAATAATTGAGACACGCATTAGCGCGAACTTGAATAACTTTGGATAATAATGACAAATAAGATAAAGCTGTATGTGGGCAATTAAAAGGTTTGCTAAGAAGAATAGATGAAACTGAAGAATACGTTACATTGGATAAATCAAGCTAGGTTGTGAGAACTATAGAGAACAAAGAGCAGTGGCTGTATGCAATACAGCCACTGTGAGCTCACAACTGTTAAACAATCCCTGAACCACTACGATTTGCATCGACAGGCCGCGCTTTTGCGCAGTTCTCACGATAGCCGCTTTCACGATAAGTCATGATAGGATCTATCGCACCAGCGTTACGTAACCTGGCCATCTGTAGAATAGGCTCTACATCTAAGTTATACGCGCTTTTTAACGTCGCCTGCGCCATCATGGCATCATTGTGCTCTTGGTAATTCGCCAGTGCGCCACGATCCACTAATAGTGCTTTGACAAATGCACGCTGCACTTCAGCGGCCGAGTAAATCAAACTCTCAATCGGATCTGTTACATTGTGCGATTGATCGAGCATATAAAACGGCGAGAAACTCTGCTGATTATTTTGGATATCCACCAGCTCATTAAACACTAAAAACAGTTGATAGGGGTTGATAGAACCGGAGTCTAAATCATCATCGCCGTATTTACTGTCGTTGAAATGGAAACCACCTAACTTGCCAAACTGCGACAAGCGAGAGACAATCATTTCGATATTGACGTTAGGTGCGTGATGCCCCAAATCGACTAAACATTGACAGCGTTCGCCAATTTCTGTGGCGGCCAAATAGCTGCTGCCCCAGTCTTGAATAACGGTTGAGTAAAACGCCGGTTCAAAAATTTTGTGCTCTAACAACATATTCCAGTCATTGGGAAGAGCAGCGTAAATTTCTTTAGTACAGTCTAGGTAGCGTGCAAAAGCGTTGCCAAAGTGTTGCTGACCGGGGAAGTTAGAGCCATCCCCCACCCATACCGTCAGCGCTTTAGAGCCGAGTTTTTTGCCGAGTTCAATCACTTCGATATTATGGGCAATAGCCTGTTCGCGCATAGCGCTTTGGCTGTGCGCTAAAGAGCCATATTTATAGGAGTGCGCCTGTTTAGCCTGATCTTGGAAAGTATTAGAGTTCATCGCATCAAAGCTCAGCCCTAAATTCTGCGTATATTGCAGTAACTCACGAGGATCTTGTGGAGTATCCCAGGGGATGTGCAATGAAACACTCGGCGTCGCTTGCCCCAATTGATTGACCACGGCGCAATCGGCAATTTTTTCAAAAATGTTACGCGGCTCACCTATCCCTGGGAAACGCGCAAAACGCGTGCCACCGGTACCTAAACCCCATGAAGGTAACGCGATACAAAACTCGCTGGCCCGGGCGGTCAACTGTTCAATATCTATATCTTGGCGTGCCAGTTTTTCAGCTAGCGCCTGATAATCACTCTCTAGCGCTGCAGATTTTTTGGCATTGACCGCCTCTATTATGCTTGTCTCTAGTACCGTTTCTTTTGTTGTTATTGTCATTTTAACCATCTCTCTATCGCGTGAATGAAGGGGCATGCCCCGCATCCACGTTTAATACATTTCCAGTCGACTTAGATGATAAGTCAGCCACAAAGAAATACACCCCTTCTGCAATATCTTCTGGGAAGACATTACGCTTTAATAAACTGCGTTGACGATAGTGCTCTTCTAAATCATCCGTCGACATTTTATAGGCGCTAGCGCGCTCCTCTTTCCACTTGCCACTCCATATTTTTGAGCCGCGTAATACCGCATCGGGATTGACCACATTGGCGCGGATTCCCAAAGCAGCTCCCTCTAGCGCCACACAGCGTGCCAATTGGATCTCAGCCGCTTTTGCAGTGCAGTAAGCCGAGGCATTGGCTGAGGCCACTAAACCATTTTTACTGGCGACAAAAACTATAGAGCCTCCCATTTTCTGCACTTTCATCAAGCGGTAAGCTGAGCGTGATACTAAGAAATAACCGGTCGATAAAATTCCCTGATTGAAATTCCAATCCGCCAAACTTGTTTCATCTAAAGGCGCTGAAGATGCGATGCCAGCGTTTGAAACTAAAATATCGATACCACCAAAGCTAAGTGCGGTATGGGTAAACGCATTTAATACTTGCTGCTCGTCAGTCACATCCATTTTAAAGGCACTGATCACATCAGCGCTGTAAAGCTTGGAGAAATGCGCAACACTGTCATTTAATCCCTGCTGGTCAATATCAGTCAGCATCACACAGGCACCTTGACTGAGTAATTTATCGGCAGTCGCACGCCCTATGCCCCCAGCACCACCGGTAATTAATGCAATGCGTCCCGCCAAGCTTTTAGGCTTAGGCATGCGCTGTAGTTTGGCTTCCTCTAACAGCCAGTACTCTATATTAAACGCCTCTTGCTCAGGCAGGCCACAGTATTTATCCACCCCGTTGGCATCGCGCATCACGTTAATGGCATTGAGGTAAAACTCGCCGGCTATCCGTGCGGTGGCCTTGTCTTTGGCAAAGGTCAGCATGCCGACACCCGGGATCAAATATACGACTGGGTTGGCATCGCGAATCGCTGGGCTATCGACATGTTTACAGCGCTCATAATAGGCAGCGTAGTCTGCTCTATAGTCAATTAACTGTTGCTCAAGTCCCGCTATCAGTTGCTCTAAATCATCCTGCTCAGGGTCATAATTTAACACTATCGGTTTGATTTTAGTACGTAAAAAATGATCAGGGCAAGATGTCCCTAGCGCGGCTAACTGCTCGAGTTGGTCACTGTTAACAAATTCAAGGATTTGCTCTGCATCATTAAAGTGACCTATTTGACGCTGCACTGCACTGCTTTTGCCGCGAATGATCGGCATTAACTGCGCCGCGATCGCACGGCGCTTTTCACTACTAACTGAAGCCACCCGCGCTCCGCCAAAAGCGGCTGTGCCTGCTAGTTGCTGATCTAACCAATGCTGGGCTTTATTAATCATCTGCACCGATATTTCATAACACTGTTGCGCGCTGTCAGCCCAAGTAAACAAGCCGTGTGCCTCTAACACAACCCCTTTTAAGTGGGGATTTTGGGTGGCTATTGTTGAGAGCTCTAACCCCAGCTCGAAACCTGGCTTGCGCCAGCCTAACCAGCCAATCTCGCCAGCGTACACTTGCTCGGTGACTGCTCTTGAGTTTTCACAGGCAGCAATGGCAATGACAGCATCTGGATGCAAGTGATCAACATGTTTGTAAGGTACATAGGCATGTAGCGGCGTGTCGATACTTGCTGCGCGAGTGTTGAGATTAAAGGTACAATGCGGCAGATAAGCGACCATTTCATCTTCATAGCTATCGCCGCGATACAAACTTTTTAGGGCCGTTAACTTATCCATGTATAAGGTAGAAAAGCCCGCTAAATCAATACTGCCGATATCACCACCAGAGCCTTTCACCCAGAGCACTTCGACCTCTGCCTTAGTGATAGGGTCGGTACACATTACTTTAGCTGAGGTATTTCCCCCGCCGTAGTTAGTTACTTTAGGATCTGACCCCAATAAGTTTGAGCGATATTTCAACAGTTCAGGCTCACTCATCTGCGCCGCTACTTGCTCATCCCAGCGCAGTGTAATGAGTTTACTATTGTCAGTGTCGAGCATTAGATGGAACCTCGTTTATTAGTCTAAGTTACTTATATAAAGTGGTGAGATTACTGAGAAATGGTCGTTGCGAGTTGTAGAGCTGAAAGAAACCCCCTAGAATCAACCACTAAAAACGCACAACCAATCACAAAGCGTCAACACTAATCAAAAACAGTCAGAAAAATGTACATCATGTATCAACGACAGTCAACTTCATTCAAAATAATTCACAAAAAGCTTGAAAATGATTTTTTGTTCAGTCATATTCGATCAAAGGAGAACTTATGCACGAACGTGAACGCCATAGAATAATCCTGTCAGAGACCGCTACTAAACCGGTGGTGACTATTAGCTACTTAGTAGAACTGTTGGATGCATCCGAGGCCACTATTCGCCGCGACGTCAACTTCTTGCATACCGAGGGTAAGCTAAAAAAAGTGCGTGGCGGTGCTGAGTCGCTGCATCCACCGACATCGACAGGTTTGGCGGGTCGCCCGTTTGCGATTAGCCAGTCGATCAATGCTAAAGCCAAGAAGCGTGTAGCGCAGGCGGCAGCGGGGATCTGCAAGGAGGGAGAATCAATTATCATCGGCGGCGGCTCAACCGCCTTTATGATGGCAGAACACATCAAGCACATGCAGCTAGATGTAATGACGAACTCTTTTGTGATTGCTGAATACCTGCTTAGAGAGGGTAACTGCAACGTCAGTGTGCCCAGCGGTAAAATTTATCGCGAGCAAAATTTAATTTTGAGCCCTTATCCTGAGGATGGCTCATCCCAGTTTTACGCCAGCAAAATGTTTTTTGGCGCTCAGGGCGTCGGCAGTTTAGGGGTGATGGAAACGGACCCACAAATTGTCCAAGGTACCACCCGTTTGCTGGTACAAGCAGAACAGCGAATTTTACTGATAGACAGCAGTAAGTTCACTTTGAGCAGTAGCATGATTACCTGCTCATTAAACGAGTTAGACATTGTGATCACCGATCATAGTGTCAGCAATAAAAGCATTAAAATGATTGAAGCTTCAGGCTGTCGACTCATTATTGCAGGAGAGTCGCCGGTCTAATCCAAATACGTCTATATAGGCGTTATACAACAATAAGTAAAACGGAGATAGACCATGATGTTCAAGAAATTGCTCGCCACCACCGCGATCGCTGCGGCCATGTTGTCAACAGGAGCCGTACAAGCTGCTGACGTGAAAATTGGCTTGGTAGTAAAAGCACTAGGTATAGGTTTTTTTGAGGCCGCTAATGAAGGTGCTCAAGAAGCAGCTAAAGAACTCGGAGGAGTAGAGGTCATTTACACAGGACCTACTAGCACTACCGCTGAGGGACAAATCGAAGTCATCAGTGCTTTAATAGCACAAAAAGTTGATGCTATCGCCGTTTCTGCCAATGACACCGATGCACTAGTACCTATTCTTGCCAAAGCGCAAAAACGTGGCATCAAGGTTATTTCCTGGGACTCAGGGGTGGCTAAAAAGGGCCGTAAAATGCACCTCAACCCATCTAGCAACGCGCTGATCGGTGAAATGAACATCAAGCTTGCTGCAGACGCGCTTAAAGCGGGCAACTTTGCCAGCGGTGATGTCGCTATCTTAAGTGCAACACCTACTTCTACTAACCAGAATATCTGGATTGACGAGATGAAAAAGGTGCTGCCTAAATACAGCAACTTAAATCTTGTCACGACCGTTTACGGCGATGACCTTGCAGATAAGAGCTACCGTGAAGCTAAGGGTCTACTTAAAACCTACCCTGATTTAAAAGCGATTATCGCACCGACTACCGTGGGTATCCTAGCGGCGGCGCAAGCGGTCAAAGATGAAGGTAAAATTGGCAAGGTATTTGTCACAGGCCTTGGTCTTCCCTCTGAGCTAGCAGGACACGTAGATTCCGGCGCGGTACACTCATTTGCGATATGGAACCCTATCGATCTGGGTTACGCGGCGACTATGATCTCTTACAACCTAATTAAAGGTAATGGCAGTGATACTAAAATAGGTATGGGCCGTTTAGGCGATGCCAGCTTAGATGCCAATGGTGAAGCAGCAATGAGCGAGCCGTTCATTTACGATGCATCAAACGTGCACAAGTTTGCCGATATTTTTTAATATCTAGCACTTAAGTCATGGCGCAGAGTCTACTTTGCGCTATGACTGAGCCATGGCAAAATCACTGATTCAGTGGTCAGAGCGACAACAATAAAAAACACAATAAAGATAATAATACTATGTCTCAAGTAACACCTTTTTATTCTCTTCGTGGGATAAGTAAGGCATTTCCCGGGGTAAAAGCCCTAGATGAAGTGCAGCTGGATCTGTATCCCGGAGAAGTTATGGCACTAATTGGTGAAAACGGTGCGGGTAAATCTACCTTAGTGAAAACCATGACCGGTATCTATCAACCTGATTCAGGGGCATTATACCTTGCAGGCGAGACTATCAAGTTGCCCACACCCGATGCTGCGAGAAGATTAGGCATTACTGCTATCCACCAAGAAACCGTATTATTTGATGAGCTAAGCGTCACCGAAAACATATTCACTGGTCATCACTTAACCCGTGGCCTATTAAAAACACTAGATTGGCCTGCCATGCGCAGCCAATGCATAAAAATTCTGGCGGATATAGAAGCGCAAATTGATCCGGATATATTACTCAAACATTTGAGTATCGGTCAGCGACACATGGTGGCTATTGCCCGCGCACTTTCCTTTGATGCAAAAGTGGTTATTTTAGATGAACCCACTGCTGCACTGTCAATATACGAGACTCAAGAGCTCTACAAAATTGTCGATAAACTAAAAAATGCCGGCTGCGCGATCATGTTTATCAGCCACAAATTCGATGAGGTCTTTGCCATTGCCGATCGCTACACCGTATTTCGCGACGGCTGCTTTATCAATCAGGGAAAAATAGACAGCGTCAACCAAGCGCAACTAGTGACAATGATGGTTGGTCGTACCGTCGACCAAGTCTATCCTAAAGAGAGTCAGCCCTTAGGCGAGCAGGTACTTAAAGTTGCCAACTTCTCACACCCCACCGAGTTCAACGATCTCAGTTTTGAGCTGCACGCAGGCGAAATACTGGGTTTTTACGGACTAGTAGGGGCGGGTAGAACCGAGCTAATGCAAGCGATTTACGGTGTTTCAAATACCAGTAGTGGCTGTATCGAAATTGCAGGGGTAGCGGTTAGTATTCACTCCCCCGCCGATGCTATAAAAGCTGGTATCGTCTATGTCCCCGAGGAACGTCAGAGTCAAGGGGTGGTTTTAGATTTGCCTATTGATCAAAACATCACTTTGCCACAACTGAGCCAGATTAATAATAATGGACTACTAAATCCCGCCAGTGAATATGCACTGGCCGATGAATATGCCAGCCGCTTGCAAGTAAAAGCGCCTGACTGGCACGAATTAGTGGGCAACTTGTCCGGTGGCAACCAGCAAAAAGTAGTAATTGCCAAATGGCTGGCAACGCAGCCCAAAGTCATTATTTTGGATGAGCCCACTAAGGGCATCGACATCAGTTCCAAAGCGGCGGTACACAGTTTTATGTCTGAATTAGTGAAACAGGGGTTGGCAGTGATTATGGTCTCCTCCGAGCTACCTGAGGTCATGGGCATGTCTGATCGCATTATTGTTATGAGCGAAGGCCTGCAAGTGTGCGATTTTAACCGAGCAGATTTTAACGCAGAACAAATCGTCAGCGCGGCGAGCGGAGGCCTCAATGAAAAAACTATTCACTAGTCGCGAGGCACTGCTTTGTGTGCTGATCTTGATCATGACCTTGTCGGTGGGCGCTATCGCCGATGATTTTTTAAGCATCAGCAACTTGCTTTCAATCTACAACGATACCTCTATTTTGATTATTTTGGCCCTTGGTCAAATGCTGGTGATTATCACCCGCTGCATCGATTTATCGGTAGCGGCCAATTTGGCGCTAACCGGAATGGTGATAGCGATGATTAACAGTAGCTTCCCTGATTTCCCCGTACCGCTACTGGTGTTATTTGGCGCTTTACTAGGGCTATGGATGGGTATGATCAACGGTTTGCTGGTTTGGAAATTAGGCATTCCCGCTATCGTAGTCACTCTTGGGACAATGAGTATCTATCGAGGGATTATCTTCCTGTTAAGTGATGGCGCTTGGGTTAATGCTCATGAGATGTCCAAAGTATTTATGCAGATACCTCGTTCCACATTTATCGGTATCGCATTACTTTCTTGGGTATCGATTATCACTGTCGCGGTGTTCTATTATTTCACTCGCTATGCGCGAACTGGTCGTGAAATATATGCGGCGGGCAACAGTCCCACCGCCGCTTTTTACACCGGTATAGATGTTGGCCGCAGCCAATTTATCGCCTTCTCGCTATCGGGATTGCTCGCCGGTCTGTGTGGTTATTTATGGGTCTCGCGCTACGCGGTCGCCTATGTTGATGTCGCGGCAGGTTTTGAATTACAAGTAATCTCTGCCTGCGTCATCGGTGGCATCAGCATCATGGGTGGCATAGGAACAGTGGCAGGCTGTGTGCTCGGCGCGATATTTCTCGGGGTAATCAACAACGCGCTACCTGTCATAGGGGTATCCCCTTTCTGGCAGATGGCGATCTCTGGTGGGGTAATAGTACTGGCAGTAATTGCCAGCTCAAAAGCGGAGCAAAAGTCAGGGCGGATTATCTTAAAAAGTGCCGGGCTCGCACCTTCACGATAACCGCTTAGCTATTACCAATAAAAGGTTAAGCTACACAACACAATTCATTCTCAAATAGTTAAGCGACAACTGTGGAATTGATCAATGCAAAAAATAACAACACAAAAATGGCTGCTGTCTAAAGACCTATTCAGTATCAAAAAACTGCCTTGGGAGTTTTTTCTAATACTGATAACAGTATTTGTTTTCATCTTAAGCGCCTATGCATCCCCCTACTTTCTAGACCCATGGAATTTATCTGACGCCACCTTTAATTTTGTCGAAAAAGCTATAGTGGCACTGCCATTAGCGATGCTGATTATCTGTCGTGACATCGATTTATCGGTAGCATCAATCATCGCGCTGTCATCAGTTGCCATGGGCTTTGCCGCTCAGTATGGGTTCAATATCCCAGTGATAGTGATCATCGGTATTAGTGTTGGCATGCTGTGTGGTTTGATTAATGGCGCGGTTGTCACCCATTTTGAAATACCCGCCATTGTCGTTACCATTGGCACTATGAGCCTATTCCGCGGTATCAGTTATATATTATTGGGCGATCAAGTACTCAAAGATTACCCAGAAGGTTTTGACTACTTCGGCCAAGGATATATCTACTGGGTGTTTAGCTTCGAGTTTATGCTGTTTTTAGTGGCCGCCCTATCTTTCTATTTGCTGCTACACAAAACCAATTTTGGCAGGCGCTGCTACGCCATTGGCAACAACCCTACCGCCGCTTTTTACTCAGGCATCAACGTCAAGCGACACCGCCTACTACTATTTGTGATAGTCGGCGCTCTAGCGGGTGTCGCAGCTGTGTTACTCACCTCAAGACTAGGCAGCACTAGACCGACTATCGCCTTAGGCTGGGAGCTGAGCATTATTACAATGGTAGTGTTGGGCGGAGTTAATATTATGGGCGGCGCTGGAACTATCGCCGGTGTTTTTATCGCCGTGTTTTTAATGGGCATTGTCACTTTTGGCTTGGGGCTACTCAACGTACCGGGTATTGTGATGTCGATCATCATTGGCGCAATGTTAATTTCCGTGATCGCCACCCCTGTACTGATCAAAAAATTTAGCCAAAAGGGGTGAGTATGCGCTACGCATTTGTGATGCAATTAAAAGCGGGTTGTGAGAGTGAATATTTTAAGCGCCACCAGCAGATCTGGCCTGAACTAGCGACTTTGCTAAAACAATACGGCATTGCCAATTATCAGATTTTTCTACACCCGCAAACGCTGCAGTTGTTTGCATCTTTTGATGCACCTAGCAGCTTTGACTCAGCGGGGCTTAAAACAGAACCGTTAATGCTTAATTGGTGGGACTCAATGGCGCAATATATGCAGCTAAAAAAAACAAAAGAAGAAGCTAGCAGCGAGCCTTTGAGTATCGAACTGACTGAAATGTTTTACCTGAGTTAGCTTTTACTATTCACCACTTTTTCTCATTAAAATTAAATAGACATTCAACATGACCCAGATACCAGCAATCGCGGTACTAGATATAGGCAAAACCAACTTAAAAATATGTTTGCTAGCGCTGGATGATGGCCGTTCACTGAGCGAGCACAAACGTCAGAATCAAGTATTAGACTTACCGCCTTATCCGCAACTTGATATTGAAGGTATTTGGCAGTGGTTTAAAGCGACAATCAAGTCACTTACCCCGCAATACCTGATTCAAAAACTCGCTTGCACCACCCATGGTGCTACCGCAGTGTGCATGAGCGAGGATAACATCGTCCTGCCAGTTTTGGATTACGAATCAAATCTGTGCAGCAGTTACGACGAGAGTTACCACTCACTGCGTCCCGCCTATTCACAAAGTCTGTCACCAAACTTAGCTGTCGGGCTAAACCTTGGCAGACAGCTTCACTGGCAAGCGCATCAATTCCCAGCTCAATTTTCCAACGTTAAACACATCCTTATGTATCCACAATATTGGGGCTGGCGGATGAGTGGTGTGATGGCCAGTGAAGTGACCTCCCTGGGCTGTCACACCGATTTATGGTATCCACAAACAAATAGTTTCTCCTCACTTGTGGATAAAATGCAATGGCAAACTCTGTTTCCTGAGCTGCTCACAACCGGCGCAAGTTTGGGCCCGATACTGCACACGCTAGCAATAGAGTTAGGGCTGCCAACTTCTTGCCAAGTCATTAACGGTATTCACGACTCTAATGCCTCACTTCTCCCTTACTTAAAAGCGAAAAAAGCCCCCTGCACTGTCATTTCGACGGGTACATGGGTAGTGATAGCCGCCATTGGCGCCTCTTTACAAGGCTTAAAAGAGCAATCCGATATGCTGGCCAACGTCAATGCCTTTGGCGATGCGGTGCCCTGTATTCGATTTATGGGTGGTCGCGAATGGCAGCACTTGGCAACAGCACAAGCTGCAACAGTTGCTGACCTCAATGCACTGATGGCTTTAGACATACACGCCTTACCTGCTTTTAGTGAACAGGGCGGCCCTTTTAACTATGGCCAGTCAAAACAGGGGACATTTGTCGGCCCTGTCGATCAGCTCAGTGATGCGCAGCACACCGCCCTTGCCGCCCTTTACTGCGCCTTTGTCACCCACTACTGTTTGAATTTAGTACAAAATAGCCAACAAGGTAATATCTACGTAGAGGGCAGTTTTGCCAGCAATGCCTTGTTATTAAGTATCTTGGCGCTGTTAAATGATTCGCAAGCGGTATTCGCCAGTGAAGACAGCACTGGTACTACTTTGGGCACAGCACTTTCCATCAGCGATTGTAATTGGCCACAAACTCTGCCCACACAAACACCCACAGCCCTTCATTTAACCACGAATATAAAAGAATATTATCGCCGTTGGCTCAGCTTAATTGGCTAGTTTGATAACTAGAGGGATGAGGTTTATAGAGGAGAGTTAAAAGGCAGGTGCTACGCCGCTAGCTAGCGGCGTAATCAATTATTTCTTCCAAGCAGCCCAAGGGTCATCATCAAGTGTGTCATTGGAACTTTTTGCAGCGCTTGGTTTGTTATAGCTACGCGGTGATTCGCCGCGATCAGAATGGCCTTTATTAGCGCCAGGATTTGAGCCAAAGCTACGTTTCTTGTAATTGCCTTTACCACCTGGGCGTGAGCTACTCTTAAATTCAGCAGCTTTTTTAGCGCGTTTTTCATTCAGTCTCTGCGCATCTTCTAAGGATAGAACCGCCGGCTCACCCGCTTCTTGATGATCGGGAACAATACGATCTCTCGGGGGGAGTTTAAACTGCTCAGAGCTGGCACGCGGGTAATTTTTGTAATCATACATGTAAAAAGTTTCTACTTTTTCACGTGCCCATTCGGTTTTCTTCAAAAACTTAACGCTAGACTCAATGCTGGCATTGGTTTTAAAGCAGTTGATATTTAGATAGGCAAACAAGATATCAAAACCGTATTGCTCTACTAGGTCAGTGACCAGCTTTTTTAGACCCACACCGTTTAAGGGGTTGTTTTTGTATTTGATCTCGTCACTCATTTTTTACACTGCTATCCAAATTAAGAAAAGACCATTATAACTGACTCCAAAGTCAAATAGCAGATAATTGTTGGATAGGTTTGGTTTTCATTGTCGCAGGGGAGTTGGGGGGGTATTTTTGGTGTTTTCATTGTGTATTGTTCGGCTATTAAAATTATTTTACTGGAGCGGTGTCCTTGACTAAAACCAAGCATTATTTATGTGGATTAGCCTGCTCTAATTTTTGTGAGTTTAAAAGATAAATGACTTTAAAGGATTTATTTTATAATTTTAACAAAGAACCAGTAAAAATCATTTAATCCCTTAAACAAGTGATTTACTCACATAAAAGCCAAATGCGTGAGAGAAAGGGCTCCAGCCTTTCTTTTTTTGCTCTTATAATCAACCTCAGATCAGAGTAAATTGATTTTGGATTTAATCTTTCAAAACTAAAATACACTGCTGAGCCACTGGGCCCTATGTAATACCGTCGGAGTAATTCACTAAATTGCTGTGCGTCGCGAAGAGCAACGCTGGGCCTGCGACTACGATGAATACAGTAGGAAGAGTAGCGCAGGGAGCAGTTACCGAGACAGCCCAGTTGAGCTGGCCGTCAATTTCGGGAATTGCGCAGGAGTCATTCGGCATGAGTAGAGTGGTATTTTTCGATACAGGATGTACGGTATTTGGCGGTGCCGTGGATGGCAAGAAGCCTCTCTAGTTCCGTTTCTTTAGCCCATCCAACATAGTGCCATTGTGACCTGACCCCGCTCCTTTTTCGCTTCTTAGTTATTACTGGAGATTCAGGCTGACGCGTGACTCTCTTCTACTAAATATGCGCCTTTGGCTGAAACCAAGCCTTGAAAGGATTGGTAATACTAGATCCCTCCCCGGCAAAAGTAGACTCTTTGTGGTTTTGAGTCATAAATTTACCAATCATTTTTTTATCAGCTCTCAAGACGTCCACCACCATTAAGTACTGCCCTTGCTCCAGTTGACTGTGAAATTTTGTGAGCTTGTAGTTTTCCGTCGATAGTCCAAACATACCTCCGACCCAAGCACCAAAAGCGCTAAAAGTAATAGCTGAGATAGCTATTGTCCACCAACCCAGTTCTTGCTGGAAATACTCGACGCTAGCAATCAGCTCACCTAAAAACAGTCCGGCTACTAGGCCTATCATCAAACCACGCTCGACGCTTTGCACTATGTTTCTGCGCATAAAATAACTGCCAGAGTGCAAGTGATGAATTTTTTCCTCTTCTTCATGATGGCTAATAACGTGAATATGACTAAGGTCTACTCCCTGAGAAACGAGATCTTGTTCGATGGTTTCGGCGCTTTCAATATCGTCCGTTAGATAATACATTCTATACATGGGATCACCTCCATCCTCTGTAGTAATCTTATTTTACTAGCCTGTTGAACTAATGGTAGCGCCTGTTAGGCTGTTTCTACATAAGGTTTTCGCTGTTGATTACTATGAGAACTAAGCCTAGCTAAAGGGCCAACGTTTCTTATAGCAGTGAAAGTCACAAAGGCGAGGTTACTCATGAAAATGGGGTTATAAAATGGCGTCACCCATTAGATATATCCAACAAAGCAGCGATGAGATCTGTGTTGCCCCCTCGTTTCCACTAAGTGATACAGCCAATATATGGTTTTTATAGTATTAGTCTATAACCACTACTTAAGGGTAAACTGGGTCAGCGATGCATGCATTTCCCTCACTAACTGTTCAAGTTTTTGGCATTCCTGCTTATTATTTAGCGCATCTTGGTGCTCTGTATTTGCAGACTCAGCAATACTGGCAGCGTTAAGTTGTATTTCGTTAAGCACTATCGTCTGCTCTTCGGTGGCAGCCGCTATTTGATTGGCATTATCTGTCACTACTGTGATCGCAGTAGTGATCAGTTCTAAGGATGCAGTACTGCGAGCCGTTTGCGCGACACAGTCATTGGCGGTATCTAAGCCTGCCCCCATTGCCTGCACTGCATCTTTGACCCCAGCCTGAATCTGGGTAATGATATCTTGTATCTCTTCAGTGGAACTTTGCGTCCGACCCGCCAAAGTTCTTACCTCATCAGCCACAACGGCAAAACCACGACCTTGCTCGCCCGCACGCGCCGCTTCAATAGCGGCATTGAGTGCTAACAAATTGGTTTGATCAGAAATTCCCCGAATAACATCCACCACACTACCGATACTCTCACTACTTTGCTGGAGATTGGTTATGATGTCATTGGCACGGGAAATTTCACTTGATAGGTTCTGAATGTAATCGTTAGCTATCATTACTTGTTGGTTGGCATTCACTACTTCTTTGTCGGCGTCCTCAGCTTTACCTTTGGTTAACAAGATGTTTTGCGCAACTTGCGATAATGATGTGAGCATTTGGCTAATGGCTGTCGCCATTTGTTCGGTATTTAAACTTTGATCTTGTGACCTCACTGTTGAGCGCTGTGACGCTTGTGATAATAACGAAGTGGTTTTAGAGACGCTTGCAGATGAACTATTGACTTCTGACAAAGCCTTGCCCAATGATGAGGTAAATTCGTTTACACTGCGAGAAATTTGCCCTGCCTCGTGATTCCCCTCTTCTTTCAATCTGTGAGTTAGGTCCCCTTCTGCCAAAATTGTGGATGATTTAACGATTGCCATTAATCGATCATTGATCCTTTTTTTATAGATGATAGATAAGAATATCACCAAAATAATTGATGAAATAATAATAATATTGACAACGTCCCAGCCAAGTGCAGAACTGGCAGCTAGTTGACTGTCAATATTAATTTTCACTTCTAGAACCCCGCGAACATCGCCTATACGCCAATCATCTTTAGGCGTGTCTGGGCGAGAGTTGTGGCAATCAACGCAACCTTGGGCCGCCAATTTATCGGCGACAGCTACCCGTACATAGGTTCCTTTTGAGGTTTTTTCAACTTTGCTAAATGGATTATCCGGATTGGTATTGAGCTGCTTCCACGCCTGTTGCTGAAAAGCATCTAAGCGCCTGGATGCACGATTGGGAAATGGGAAAGCACTATAGAGATCAAGATTAATATTGCCGCTTGAAAGTAATTTACCCATGTCATAGATCATGGTCGCCGGAAGAGGGACCGTGTTATCAACCCCTTTATGTTCAATCGAGGGTTTTAAACCCGCTAACAGGGCTTTTTTTATGACGTGTTTACTGTAATAACCGCGTAACTGGGTAAACTGATTAACGACATTGACCCCCGTTTTAATCGCTTCGCGCTCGGCATTACTATTCATTATGGTGGGGACAAGAAAGTGCATAACAACACTTAAAATGATCAAAAAACCAATCAATGGCACGATCAAACGCAAGAAAAAGCTAGCCTGTGTGTTTGTACTCATCACAAAATCCCTCGCTAGAACCATCCATTCAACCGAAAACAAATAGTACTTTAGGGCTAACAATGAATATATGGGAGTTGTTCGTCTAATGCTTCATTTAAGGTCTTCAAACTTAAGTGATCAGCTGTATTTCGATCAATTCCAACCGGGCACTTGCTTCGTATATTGCGTAGCCAACTGATTTTTAATTAATATTTTTTTGGGGCAGCAACAGATAGGGGTGAGTCAATTGAAATTTGCGATCAAGTGGCAGCGCGAGGAAACACAGCCACAGGACGTCGCGAAAAGCGAAGTTAAGCCATATACATCCTATCTCGACGGCCACCAATTTATGAAATGCAAAGGGATTTTTCAAGTATCCTAGGACTAATTTTTTTATCTGCGGGAGGTACGGTATTTACAGGTGCCATGGTTAGCAATGAGCTACTCTTGTTCTTGTTCTTGTTCTTGTTCTTGTTCTTATTCTTATTCTTGTTCTTGTTCTTGTTCTTGTTCTGGTTCTTATTTTCGTAAAAATAAATGAACTCGGAGCAGCCGAAACCTACCTATAATCTTTTGATATTCTGCATCTAAAAAGTTATTTCTGCGCACGATAATACCAACTAGCTGCCATAAAAGCCGCCTCTTGATATTTCTTTAAGTTGTTGGGTATTTGAAATGGATTCTTTTTATGCGCAGCCGCTATGCCTTGCCCTGAGACAAATTCAACCTCAGCAAGCCCATTTAATTGGATAAGTGCTTCCATTTTAAAGGAGATAGCACCTCCTGCCATTCGGCCTTTCTTAGCGCGTTTTTTAATCACCACAGTATCAATTTGGTTATCTTTAATGAAATTAGCCACTGCTGCAGAGAAAGACTTGATCGACTCAACTGACTCGTCATCTTCAAGCACCATCTTCCTCAGCTCAATTTCAACGAAATCAACCCCATCATCTTCTAGCACCACTAAAATAGCTTCTGATGATTTGAGTTCAATTCCACAAATGCGCGACATAATAATATTCCTAAATTTACTGAAAAGATGACTTTTCGTTAGCCTATATCCTTGAGCAGCAAATTGACACAAAATATTATGGTACGCATCACGCAATGAACTATCAGTCTATAGCTGGGTTTCTTCAATCCTCTACAGAATCATTCACCCTATGTGCGTGTAGAACTGCCCGTTAAAAAAAGAGCACTATTGCTTACTGCTTTAGCTAAAGCTTAAGTCCATACATTAATATTATTTCATTACATGGCTATATATCATCATTACTCCCAAGCAGAAAAAAACCATTGCAAAAACACTATCGAACCAGTGTGCGTGGTGTAAATAGAGCTTTTGATAGCCTGGACCTGAAAACAGCAAACCCACACATGCGTAGATACTAAAAACGATGATGGCAATCACACTACAATAGATGAGTAACCATACTAGCTGGTCTGCAGCGACTGGTACAACAGATGAAAGTGATAGCCAAACTAGCGCAACTTTTGGATTAGATAAGGTGGTTATAAGCCCTTTCTTTATTGCGTTCGAGGCAGTCAATGGCGAGACAGAGTGGTTGTTAGCCGGCCCTACGGTTTTATCAACGACTTTAGCTGCACGCAATTTTTTGCACACTGATAAAAATGTCTTGCAGCCTAAATAGATCAGATAACTGCCACCACAAGCAGCGATAATCTGTAACATTTGCGGGTATTTAAGCAGTAATTGACTGACCCCCGCCAGTGATAAAAAGGCCCAAACAAAACCACCCATCGCCAGCCCAATACAGACCCAAAATGCGGCTATACGGTTGGTTAAAGCAATCGATATGACTAGAAATGTATTCGGTCCTGGGGATATACAAGCGATCGCGAAAACTAACCAAGTAGGGATAAAACTTAATAACATTAACGACATAAATATTGCCTCTGCAAACTATTAATTGAATAATTTGCATTCTAAGCAAGACATATCAGCTATGCTTCGTCGTCCATCGAACTATTCGCTAAATCAATACTTCGCCAGCTGTAGAGAGCTAACCTTTTGCTAATTTAAACGCTCTCTAATGAGCTCTATTAAACTAATCCATACCTGTTATTAAACTGTCGCAGCCCAGTTGCGCTGAAGTTAATCGCCCTTGAGTCTAAATCTCTCACCGCCCATTTGCGTTGCAATATGTCATTTAAAATCCACTGCCCAAGGGATCCTGCCATGTGGGTGCGCCGCTCACTCCAGTCTAAGCATGACTTACAGACTGCACGACTGCTCGATAGCGATTTAAAATCCAGCTCGAGCGCTGCAAAGAAATCAACACCCGTCGCAGTTAAGCTAACACTCTCAACCTCCTCCTCAATATACTGTTGTGCCAATAACCCATCAAACAAACGTACACTGTGCTCGCCCGCTAAATGATCATAGCAAATACGAGATATACATAACCTTTGATCGCGAGGTCCTGTGGATATTTCTGCTCGCTTACCCTGACCACTCAAGTTCAACAAATCTTCCAATAAACTGGCCACGGCGACACTCCTTAATTGAAAGTATTTGTGACGACCTTGCTTGCGAACTGTTAGCAACTGACCTGCCAGTAGTTTTGCCAAATGTTTACTGGCAGTTTGCGCACTAATGTCCGCCTGTACTGCCAATTCTGTGGCAGTTAACGCCTTACCACCTAACAGCGCGACTAACATGCTGGCGCGTGAAGCATCACCGATTAAGCTGGCAATTTGTACGATATCCGGTTGCATAGATAAATCTCAGATTAGGTTTTGGTTTATAGTACTGTGCCGCTCACAAAAATACTTCGTTGGTAAACGAACTCGCTATGATTTTGTAAGGAACTTATATTTATATTTTTCAGTTAAGCATTATGGGCATTCGCTGATTAAACCTATTTTTGATAACTTTCTATGCTCATCAGCCCTGCCGTTATTTTCTGGCAAAAACTAAAACTCACTTCAACCTATTCTATACAAATACTCCCCCTATAATGATAAAATTGTTAAATATGAAAAAATAATTATCGGATGTAAATAACGTTTGGCAGTGATGACACCTTCGGGACCTTGTCGATCTGAAACCTCCCAAATTATATAAATTACAGAACGTTAAATGCTTTTGGCAATTAGGGCACTTAGCAAATTCCATGAATTTCCCCTTGCTAATTCTGTTTAAATGCTTGGGAAAACAGGTTCAAGCAAACAGCTTCTGAACATACTATGAACTTGCATCAAGGCAATATCAAGACAACCAAAACCGGTAAAATTAAGAATTTACCTAATGGTAAAAATCATAGCAGCCCTGTAGTTTGCTGTGCATGAAAACAACTAAAACCTCAGTACCTAACAATGATCAGACTCAAATTATGGCTGTCGATGAGTTGATTGCCTTTTATCGAACAACAAAGTATCCAATGTTAGAGAGTGAAATATTTGAACTCTATGAAAGCATTCTTAAAAGCAGACGTTTATCAAACACTCCCGATAGTTCACTCTAACAGACTGATTCCACATCGTTCGGACATTTTCCGAACTCAGCATCGGGTTACTATCTCCCTTACACCCTCTAGAACTCACTCACTTTAATATTTTGGCAACCAAGAAAAAGAGTACTTACAGTATTGTGGAACACCTTTGCAAACAAAATATATGGCGTTGCACAACGCTCAAGCAGACTTAATCCTCTCTTTTGCTACTAAGTGTTGGTTCTATCAAAGTAACAGTGTTAAATCCTAACTCTTCAGCAATAAATATTGCAGATTGAGCATTCTTAAATATGCGTACACCTCTTCTTTTACGCCTCAGCAATTTCCACTTTTGCTCTTCAATATAGAACAAGCTCATATAAAACCAATCCTCCTTACTCACTATTTTGCACTGCGTAATGACTCTTGAGCAGACCTGATATTGAATGTCGCGTAGATTCATAGAGTTTCCCCTGGAACATTTATTAACATAGAATATACAAAACATAAATATGAACCAAAAATGAACACACTGAAAGATTGACTGATTCCTAAATTGCATAACATCACAGCCTGCTTGTGCCCAAATATGATCTGTAAAATGCGCTTAGCTGTAAATATCTCTAAATTCAGTAGTTGAGCCTCTTTCTAATCAAAGAAAAATCACATTGTCACGAGGTTGATTTTGACAATAAGCCTTTGATGATTCAGGCGGAACTTCATTCACCCCTAGTAAAGGGTTGCTCCCTTTGCAATTTCCCCTTCAAAAAAATCATAGCGAAGTGAGCGTGCAATTTAGCAAGTCTAAAATGATGCCGTGATAATGCATCGCCCGAAACACACCTCTCACCAACAAATAACCTTCTTTCAATGCAGGGGCACGCACTACAAGCTTTAGCTATCGCGAGTTTAATAAAGCAGCTAAAAGCGTGCGGACAAATCATTAATTTTTAGCAAGAAACGGGTCGTTAAAAGCGCTCTTTCCGATAGTGTTAGTGGATACATCAGTCAGGGAGAAATACCGATGCCCCAAATAGTTATTCCACTCATTTTGTTTTTATTTCCGCTTGCCTACAGTCCGGGGCCGGGAAATATGTTTTTTGCAGCTAATGGTGCCAAATTTGGGTTTTGGTCAACTATGCCTGCAAATATTGGATATCATCTTGCAACAGGGGTAGTCACTGTGATTGTTGGATTTGGCTTCAGTGCGGCTCTAGAGAATAATCAATCTGTGTTTAATAGCTTTAAAATTGTCGGATCTCTGTATGTACTCTGGATCGCTTGGAAACTATTTAACGCCGGGGTTTTGGATGGAGAAGAAACCGCTAAACCTGCGTCTTTTTTCGATGGTATTGTGCTACTTCTGCTCAATCCAAAAGCGTACCTCATTATTACTTTAATGTTCAGCCAATTTTTAGAGCATTCAGATAACGAGAAAGTGATCAGCATTTTACTTATTAGCACGGTGTTCACCCTCAACAATTTTATCGCGTTCTCAATTTGGACGGCAGCTGGCGATACAATCGCCAGTCGCTTTCGTAGTCAAGCTTACGCAAAAAAGATGAATACGGTGTTTGCAATAGTACTTGCTGTCGTAGCTGTATGGATGTTCTTCGCGTAACTTTGTAGGGAATATAGTGATACATAAGTTAACTGATCAATCACGCTAATATCACTGTGGTAAATTTAAAAAAACCTATTCAAATCCTGAAGCTCTCACCTAGTGGATTTCTAGTAGAAGGCCTGTCTATAGGCGTTACAATCAATGGCTCTCGAAATGATGGTAGCAATAGTGATTGAAATTCTTCGATTTGATCGAATGAGGGGTCTAACCATTTATCTATAACATTAGGTTCATCCTGCGGTAAAAAAAGTGGGGTGGATTTAGAGTGGATACCCTGCCACTTTGGATGCGGCGCCAAAGTAATAACAGAACAGGAATAGACAACTTCGCCAGTACTTTGGTGAATCCACTCCCGATACAAGCCTCCCAAAGCAAATGCCGTGTGCTGTTGAGCGATGTGATGATAAACCCTTTTACCCTTCGCGCCTTCACCTTCTACTATGGCTGTCGCGGGTAGGATACAACGACTTTTTCGATAAGGTAAAAAACCGGCAGATTTTTTGACTTGTAATTTATCAGAGCGAGTATTGAATGAAGTGTATTTACTCGGTTTTAACTGCCCATCCAATAGCAACCACCAAATGGCAGGCACGACACAGCGCTTGTCATCTTTAGTGATAATAATATCGACACTCGAGGCAGGCCCTAGTCCATTATTTTTTCTAAACAAGGGTAACTGTTGATCAACCGCTAAATCTTTGATCAGCTTAGTGCCTTGGGTTGAGCTAGCATCAAATTCATAAAACCCACACATCCCTTTAGATTCCCTTTTTTAACAAGTCACCATAAGGTCAACTTAAATCAAGCACCCATATATAACCACAGCAAGTCTATCGTCAGCACTGTTGTCAGCAAAAACATCACTCAAACAACTGAATAGATATTAGCTCCCCAAAAACTCATAGCTTATAGCTCATCAGTATCCTTGTGCGACTCGTCCAGTGCGTTAATTTCTCTGGGTGCTTCATCTAATCGACTCATCCACTCCCCCTCTTGCGATTCATCACCTGCACTAATACTATCAACAAATAATGATGCTGATTCAGGCACTACGTCGACGATCGCTGCTGCGACATCAATCACGTTTTCGGGCGCTGCTTCACTTAAACGCTGTACCAAATCAAAAGCAGCATGGGTGTTTATCGCACATTGGTGTGCACTCTCCAACTTAGTGTTGCCCTGCTGTGAATCATCCGATAGATTATTCATCACCTCACTGGCAACTACCCCGGCGCTTTCAGGTACCGCCTCTACGACAGCGACTGCCACATCAACAGCATTATCTGGGGCCGCTTGCGTTAATCGCTGTACTAAATCAACAGCAGCAGCAGATTCAATCGCCTCTTGATGCACTTGGTTTAATTGATCACCTTCAGCTGCACTTTGATTTGATTGGCCATCCGTTTCTTCTTCTACAATAGACGATGCAACTTCAGCTGCGACAACACCGGCAGAGTCCGGTATAGCCTCTACCACTGCCACAGCCACATCCATAGCATTATCCGGTGACGCCTCAGTCAGCCTTTGTACTAGATCAACTGCCGCATCATTCTCTTGCGTATCATCTAGAGGCTGTTCAAGGGTATTGTCAGCGCTGCTGAGTGTTTTTTCAGTGTCAGCTTCGCTCTCATCACTAAAATTACCGGCAACTTCGGAGGCGACCACTGCCGCAGATTCAGGTATTGCCTCTACCACCGCCACTGCTACATCAACGGCATTATCTGGTGACGCCTCAGTGAGTCGCTGTACTAGATCAACGGCGGCATCGTGCTCTTGGCTTTCCCTTTGTGACTGAGACTGAGCCTCTCCATTTTCATCAGCATCAGCTATTGTTTTAGTGCCTTGCAGTTCGCTCTCATCACTAAAATGCCCCGCAACTTCAGAGGCAACCACTGCCGCAGATTCAGGTATTGCCTCTACCACCGCCACTGCTACATCAACGGCATTATCTGGTGATGCTTCCGTCAGTCGCTGTACTAGATCAACGGCGGCATCGTGCTCTTGGCTGTCATCCTGTTCCTGTATTGAAGCGCTTTCAACCGCATTAACTATTTTTTCAGCGCTTGGCTGATCGCTCTCATTGCTAAAATTACCGGCAACTTCAGAGGCGACCACAGCCGCAGATTCAGGCATTGCTTCAACGACTGCGACTGCTACATCAACCGCATTGTCTGGTGACGCCTCGGTGAGTCTCTGGACAATGTCGACAGCCGCATCGTTTTCTAGAATTTGTGCAAAGTGCCGCGCTTCTGTTTCCTTGTGAGTTGTATGCTCTGTACTAGCGACTTCGTCATCGGTCATAGTAGAGGCCACTTCTGAGGCCACCATGGCGGCAGCATCTGGGATAGCTTCAACCACCGCCACTGCGACATCTAAGGCATTATCAGGGGCGACTTCTGTGAGGCGATGCACTAAATCAACGGCAGCGCCCGCTTCAATAGCTGCTTGGTGCACTTGATCTAGTCCTGAGGACGCTATTTCTTGGTGTCCGTCAGCGCCTTGGTTACTTTCATCAGATTCATCCATTATTGCGCTCGCGACTTCGGAGGCGACGACACCAGCAGATTCTGGAATGGCCTCAACGACCGCTACCGCTACTTCCATGGCACTCATTGGCGCAGCTCCCGTCAGACGTTGTACTACGGCTAAAGCAGCATCTGCATCGTCTGTCATTGCCCCATCCGCTCGCACATTGCTCTCGGATGTTATTTCTGCACCTATATCGCTGTCTTCAGACATAATATTTTCAGCGAGATCCCCCGCTAGAGAGACAGCGGTTTCAGGCACCGCTTCAGCGACAGTCACGGCGACATCCAGCGCTTGCTCAGGGGCGCTTTCCCAAAGTTGCGCGGTAATATCCAACATATCTTGTTCACTGGTATCGGCTGCTTCATCGGCAGGTCGCAGCGCTTCGCGCTCATCGGCTACCACTTGTGAGTAGTAATCGGCCACTTGTACTGCACTTTCTGGCGCTGACTCAACCGCAACTTTTGCCATTGCCACACGAAGCTCTGGGAACTGGTGCCCGATTTCAGCGGCGACAGAAACCACTTGCTCTGGATGCGTTTTCGCCAGCTTTTGCACCAGTTCATAAGCGAGCTCTGGAGCGGTCGCCACCATCGCGGTGGCGATTTCCATAATCCGATAGGGAAGCGCTTCACGCATCACTTCATAAAACCTTAATACATCAATGCCTTTCACTGAGGCTAATGCAGAGGCCATTTCAACCGCTCGCTCGGGTTGATTAACTGCAATGGCACGTGCCATATTAACCGCCGCCCCCTGATCTGTTTGTGCAATCTCTATCGCCGTTCTCGCCTCGTCACTCAATTGCTGCACAACAGGCACATATTCCGTACGCGGATCTAAATCAACGAGGGCGGAAACGGTACTGCTCTGCATCACAAAGCTCTCTTGTTTCTCAATTGGTAACGCCTCTCTTACCTGCATGCGATAGAAGACAAAACCGGCCAACAGTAATTGGATAATCGCCAGGAAATAAAACAGTGACGAGCTACCAAAATACTTCATCACAAGCGCCGCTGAATACGGCCCGATAATCCCGCCAATGGAAAAGGCCAAAATCATACTGCCCATCGCGGAGACCATTTCATTTTGGCGCAGCTTATCAAAGGCCTCAGAGATGCTTAATGGATAGAGGCAGGCAATAATACCGGTGGTGACACTAGTAGCGATGAACAGTGGCCATTGTGAAGTTAGTGGCGCTACTATGTTGGCAACAATCCCAGTACCGGCTGAAACCAACAGCAACAATAATATAACAGTACGACGGTCGAACTTATCAGATAGGTAACCCACTGGGAACTGCAACACAAATGCGCCAAAAATGGCCACCGCCATATACAAAGTCAATTCAAAGTCTTGGATTTGATGGTATTTGGCAAACATAGGTAACATATTGAATAGTGCAGCAAAGATCAGTCCGCCACTGATACAACACACCACTCCCAATGGAGATTTGTGAAACAGCGAGAAAATTGACATTGAACTTACTTCTTCTACCACCGGTCCTGAATTTTTACTTAAAGCAATCGGGATAATCGCCAGACAAAACAAGATAGCAGCAATGATAAATAGCGTATTTTCGCTCGGGGCCGCCAAGTTTAATAAGAATTGCCCACCAAATAAACCACCGAGCACCACCGCGTTATAAGCCGCGAGTACTTTTCCGCGGCTCTCTTTATTGGAGCTATCAGATAACCAACTTTCCATCGCTGTAAACGCACAAGCGTTGCAAAAACCAATGCCGATCCGCATCGCGCCCCATAAAATAGGGTCCGTATCAAAACTACTGAGCAAGACACTGACCGCCCCCAATGCGACAAAACCCGCAAATACGCGTACGTGTCCCGCGCGGCTGATCAAAAATTTACTGTAGATAGCGCCGAGTAACATCCCGACATAATAGAGCGATAACACTAGCCCAATAGTGTCAGTATTTAACCCTTCTATGCCCATTTTCACTGGCAACAGTACGTTAATCAGGCCGTTGCCCATCATCAGAATAAAACAGCTGATAAACAGTGATATTAGAGATAGGTAAGTGGTAATCATAGGGCGTTATCTCGACAGTCAAACAAGTAAAAACAAACATTGGTGAGCACAAAAGACTCTTTATAGTTTGATAATATAGTAACTTTTTTAATAGTAAATAATGAACACCAACAAAGCTTAAAAACTCTGCTATCGGTCGTAAATAGTCTTTTTTCCAGCGCTGATAATTTTTATTGCTTTATCACCGAAACGCCATGAAATAAGTTACAATCACTGCCCATTTTTTAATATGAGCACCTTTCATAACAAACTTGTTATGAAGATACCTCAACATCCCGTGAGAGTGAATGTGGAATTATTAGTGACAGAGTGTTTAGGTCGACCACTGCGATTAGAAGGTTCAATGGCCGGCTGGCAGCAGCTATATTGGGATAACCAGTTAGTGGCGCAAAAAGCGGCGAGCGCGCAGCAGAGCAACCAACACTCTCACCATTTTGAATTGCGCTCAGGTGAAACCACCTTGCATTGTCAGTTAGAGCTAGAACTCAACTGGCAACCCTTTTCAATCGACTATCAGTTATTAATTAACGATCAACTGGTGCTCAGTGATTCACGCGACACTAAAGATATAGAACAACAGACACCAGTGGTCACCCCAGTCATTAAACCCAAATTTAGTTTAGTGGGAATGGGTTCCCTCGCGCTTAAATTATTCAAAAGTGCGAAAGCCATTAAAGTACTGTTTGCTGGGGCAAGTCTGGCCGCTTATAGCTGGTTATTTTCAATTGAATTTGCGCTCGCGCTCATCGCCTGCCTAGTGATTCACGAATACGGCCATATCCGCGCGATGAAATACTTCAAGATGCCTACTAAGGGCATTTACCTTATCCCTTTTGTCGGCGGCTTAGCGCTCAGTGACAGTAAAATAAATACCCGCTGGCAAGATGTGGTCATCTCCATTATGGGCCCCACTTTTGGCATGTTTTTATCGGTCGCAGCCCTGCTTGCCTATTGGGTCACGGATTTGCCATTTTTTGCGGCACTGGCATCGCTTAACGCGCTACTCAACCTGTTTAATCTGCTGCCTATTTTACCGCTCGATGGCGGTCACATTTTAAAGAGCATCAGCTTTTCATTTAACTCTGTCGTCGGAATTGTGCTCTGCGCACTGGGAGCTGCAGCAGGCGTCTACTTAAGCTATACCTTTAATTTATCGCTACTCGCGATTATGTTGCTAATAGGCTCTGTGGAAATATTATTTGAATGGAAAGCCAGACATCAAAGCCACTTGTTACCTCTAGACAAATACGGGCAAATTTTTTCGACTATCTGGTATTTTGCCACTGTCGCAATTTTACTCGCCATTATATTTAGTGTGGCCAGTAGCGGTGACCCTATTTTGTCGCTGCCATTAAAGATTCTAGGTAGTTAAGGTTTTTCAGTTATCTAGGACTGCGTTATAATCCATCCCCTTGTGTATGCATGTTATAAAAAAGGAGCACTATGAACCCTGCGCTAAATCAGTTACAGCCATACCCCTTTGAAAGACTGGCGACACTTAAAGCAAGTGTCAGCCCGGTTGATTTGCCTCATATTGCTTTTTCTATCGGCGAGCCCAAACATGACTCCCCCGAGTTTGTCATTAACGCGCTGACGGATAATATCGCAGGCTTAGCAAAATACCCCAGCACCAAAGGCATTCCAGAACTTAGCCAATGTATCGCGAGATGGTGTGAAAAGCGTTTTCATTTAACAGAAAAATTAGATCCTAAAACTTGCGTAATCCCGGTTAACGGTACTCGCGAGGCGATTTTTTCTTTTGTTCAGGCGGCAGTTACACGCCGCGACGATGCACTGGTGCTCTGCCCCAACCCTTTTTATCAAATATATGAGGGCGCTGCCTATTTAGCAGGTGCCGAGCCTTATTATTTAAACTGTGATAGCACTAACAATTTCATCCCTGATTACGATGCGATAACGGTAGATATTTGGCAGCGCTGCCAAGTGTTGTTTATTTGCTCACCCAGTAACCCAACCGGTTCGGTCACAGACAAAGCGACCTTGCAAAAACTCATAGAATTGGCAGATTTACACGACTTTATTATTGTCAGTGATGAGTGCTACTCAGAAATTTACTTTGACGAAGCTAAACCACCTGTCGGTTTATTAGAAGTTTGCGCCGATTTGGACAGATCTGATTACCATCGCTGTGTGGTGATGCACTCTCTCTCTAAACGCTCTAACTTACCCGGTATGCGCTCAGGTTTTGTCGCCGGAGACGCCAAGCTATTGATGCCATTTTTGAGCTATCGTACTTATCATGGGTCAGCGATGCCGATACAGCACCAGCATGCTTCTATTGCCGCTTGGTCAGATGAATCGCACGTATTGCAAAACCGCGATGCCTATCGCGAAAAATTTGCCGCTGTGATCGAGATACTCAGCCCGGTGCTAGAAGTATCACAGCCTGATGCCAGCTTTTATCTGTGGGCAAAAACACCGATTGACGATGAAGTATTTGCCCGAGATCTGTTTGCCCAGCAAAACCTGACACTATTACCAGGTTCCTACGTGTCCCGTGAAATTGACGGCGTTATCCCCGGCAAAAACTATGTGCGTATGGCACTGGTGGCGACCCTTGATGAGTGTGTAGCAGGCGCTAATCGTATTAAAGCTTATGTAGAAAGTAGCAACAGTTAAGGAACATATTAATGAGCATTACCCTGTACGGCATTAAAAATTGTGACACCATCAAAAAAGCTAAAAAGTGGCTGCAGAGCGAGCAAATCGATTACCGCTTTCACGATTATCGCAGCGATGGTCTTGATATTACTTTGTTGAATGAGTTTTTAAAAACACAAAGCTGGGAGGTTCTGCTCAATAAGCGCGGTACTACATGGCGTGCGCAAAGCGATGAGGTAAAAAATAATATCGACGAACGCAGTGCTATCGCCTTGATGTTAGAACACCCAGCAATGATTAAGCGCCCTGTCTTAATCACACCAGAGACAACGCACGTGGGTTTTAAAGCCGATGTGTATCTAAGTATTTTTAATAAGTAATAGACACCGAGCGCTGCCTGGTTCTACCAGACAGCCTCCCACACAACAGAATTAGGAGAGAAATATGAGTTTTTTTGCATTTGGTATCGGTATTGGCACACAGTCTTCAAAAGGTGATTGGCTAGAAGTTTACTACAACCTTCCGGTGATCAACCCAACAGCATCTCTAGTGAACGCTGTCGGTGAAGTGATTGGTTACGATGCAGGATCTGACAGTGCCATCGATATTTGCCAAGAGCAGCTTACAGACATCCAAAGTGCACTTAACGCAGCCGGTGAAACTGCTCAAGCGGAAGTAATTGAATTGTTAAAAGAAACGCAGCAACCGTTGGTTGTGACTATTTTAGCAACAGATTCAGCACCGGCATCAACCCCTGAAGCCTACCTTAAATTGACCATGCTCTCACAGCGCCAAGTACAGCCACATAACATCGATCTTACTGGCCAGTTCGCTTTACTGCCAAACGTCGCTTGGACCAACGAAGGCGCGATCTCGCTGGAAGATTTGCCAAAGCGCCAACTAACGGCACGTGCCCAAGGCCGTGTCTTAGATGTCATTTCAGTGGACAAATTCCCTAAAATGACTAATTACGTCGTGCCTGCTGGCATTCGTATTGGCGATGCATCACGGGTACGTTTAGGTGCACATGTGGGAGACGGTACCACAGTAATGCACGAAGGTTTCATCAACTTTAATGCGGGCACTATGGGTGTTGGCATGGTTGAAGGGCGTATCTCTGCAGGTGTTGTTGTGGGTAACGGTACTGACATCGGTGGTGGTGCATCAACTATGGGCACTCTTTCAGGTGGAAACAATGTGATTATTTCTCTCGGCGAGAACTGCTTACTCGGCGCGAATGCTGGTACCGGTATTCCACTGGGAGACAGATGCACGATTGAAGCCGGTCTCTACGTGACTGCAGGTTCTAAAGTGAGCGTACTTGACGATAAAAACCAAGTTGTCTCTAAAGTTAAAGCCTCTGAACTGGCTGGTAAATCTGATTTGCTGTTTCGTCGTAACTCGCAAACAGGTGCGGTTGAAGTTAAAACCAACCAGAGCGCTATTGAACTTAACGAAGCGCTCCACAAGCACAACTAATACTGTCTATAAACACCTCAGCCCTGGCCGTTAAAAGCCGGGGCTTTCTTGTAATTTAAACAAAGAGAATCCCCATGACACACTCCGCTACGATTGAACTTGCCTGCGACTTAATTTCGCGTAAATCTGTTACTCCTGAAGATGCAGGCTGCCAAGAGGTATTGATCGCGAGATTGGAGAAAATGGGCTTTAACATCGAAAAAATGCCCTTTGGTGAGGTGAAAAATTTTTGGGCGCGTCGCGGTACGCAAAAGCCACTGATGTGCTTTGCCGGCCACACCGATGTGGTACCCTCTGGCCCACTCGAGCAATGGAACAGTGATCCGTTTCAGGCAACTTTCCACGAGGGTTATTTATACGGGCGCGGCGCGGCTGATATGAAAGGCGGAACAGCTGCTTGGTTAACCGCCCTTGAGCGTTTTATTGACAACCATCCCGACCACATAGGTTCTATTTCTATGTTGATTACCAGCGATGAAGAAGGCCCTTTTGTGAACGGCACAACGAAGGTCATAGATGCACTCGAGGCGCGCGATGAAAAGATAGATTGGTGCGTGATAGGCGAAGCGTCTAGCACCGATAAACTGGGAGACATCATTAAAAATGGTCGTCGCGGTTCTTTAAGTGGCAAGCTTAAAATTAACGGGGTGCAAGGCCACGTTGCCTACCCACAC
>Ga0209395_1000495_pt1 | contig 57187 bp, 54 predicted proteins | sample GOMGulsemesocosm_3_FD_184635 | JGI IMG/M metagenome (GOLD analysis project Ga0209395, IMG submission 184635) | Methane-oxidizing microbial communities from mesocosms in the Gulf of Mexico - GOM9D Gulf of Mexico (SPAdes) (version 2) | ecosystem: Environmental > Aquatic > Marine > Cold seeps...
TGGTTCCGCCATCAAATTGCTGCTTTGTTACGCCGTCTACGTGATCCGCGCTGGGACCTTATCCTTGCTGTTGCCCCCGACCATGAAGGCCTGCAAAGTCGTGTTTGGCCAGCGGATTTGGCTCGGGTTCCACAGGGGCGCGGTGATCTTGGCGCACGTATGGGGCTTCAATTTCAAACATTCCCCGCAGGCCCAGTCTGTGTGATCGGCGCAGATATCCCCGGCATCAATCGGGCGTGTATTGCAGAGGCATTTAAGGCGCTGGGCAATCATGATGCCGTCTTTGGTCCGGCTGATGATGGCGGTTATTGGCTGATTGGTTTGAAACGTATTCGGCCTATTCCGCCCAAACTATTTCACGATGTCCGATGGTCAACGGAACATGCCTTGAGCGATACAATTGCGACCCTGCCAGATCATCGTATTGCCCAAATTCAGACCCTTCGTGATGTTGATACCATTGCCGATTTGCATGCTCTCGCCAATTCGCAATAAGCGTGATAGGGCAGGCGGATGACAATGCGTATTCCCTCCAAGGACGAAATCCTCGCATGGATTTCCGACAACCCGACCCAAACTTCTAAACGTGATATTTCACGCGCCTTCGGTATCAAAGGCGCGGCTAGGATCGATCTCAAGCGAATCCTACGTGAACTAGAGGGTGAGGGGCATTTGCAAAAGCGCAAAAAGACCTATCGCAACCCTGATAAGTTGCCGCCAGTTTCTGTGTTGAAAATGGCTGGCCCGGATGCGGATGGCGATCTGTTTGCTTATCCACAAGAATGGCAGGGCGAGGGTGCTGCACCACGTGTTTTGATGCTGGAAAAACCCGGCGCACCTGCGCTTGCCAAAGGCGTGAATATTCTGGCGCGCCTCCAAGAAGTGGAGGGCGAAGATTACGCCTATAACGGTGTGTTAATCCGCCAAATAGGGTCTAATCCACAGCGAATTCTTGGTATCTTCCGCAAAACCCATGAAGGTGGGCGTCTTTTACCTGTTGAAAAAGGGTCCGATAAGGAATGGAAGATTGCCGCCAACGCAACCAATGATGCCCGCGATGGTGAGTTGGTAGAAGCCGAACGCAGCAGCTCGAACACCCGCTTGGGTTTGCCCTCTGCACGTATTATTGACCGTCTTGGCGATCCAAGCGCACCAAAGGCCGTGTCGCTTATTGCGATTCATCAGCATGGCATCCCAGATGCCTTCCCGGATGAGGTTATCGCCGAAGCGGATGTCGCCGTGCCGGTGGGTTTGGCTGGGCGCGAAGATTTACGTGAAACCCCACTTATCACAATCGACCCCCATGATGCGCGCGATCATGATGATGCTTGTTTCGCCCATGCCGATGACGATCCGAAAAACCCTGGCGGTTATATCGTTTGGGTCGCGATTGCTGATGTTGCGCATTATGTGACGCCGGGATCTGAACTGGATCATGAGGCTCGCAAACGCGGCAATTCCACCTACTTCCCAGACCGTGTTGTGCCCATGCTGCCCGATCGCCTGTCTGGTGATTTGTGTTCGCTGCATGAAGGCGTTGAACGCGCCTGTATCGCTGTGCGCATGCAGATCAATGCAGATGGTCAAAAAATCAGCCATCGCTTTACCCGCGGCCTGATGAAATCGCATGCATCGTTGAACTATCAGGAAGTTCAAGCTGCGGTTGATGGTGACGCGAACGAGAAGTGTGAACCGCTGCTTTCCTCTGTGTTAGAGCCTCTTTACGCGGCATGGCGCTGTACGTTGAAAGCACGTGCTGAGCGGCAGCCTTTGGAGTTAGATCTGCCCGAACGAAAGATCATTTTGAGTGATGATGGCAAGGTGCAATCCGTTGCGTTTTCCGACCGCCTTGATGCGCATAAATTGATCGAAGAATTTATGGTGTTGGCCAATGTTGCCGCTGCGGAAGAGCTGATCGCGCGCAAGCAACCTTTGTTGTTCCGTGTGCATGAAGAACCAAGTGCCGAGAAACTTGAAGCGCTGCGTGAAACTGCGATTGCTTCTGGCCTGTCGATGGCGAAGGGGCAAGTTTTGAAAACGGCGCACCTGAACCGTTTGTTGAAGCAGGCACAAGACACTGATCATTCGGAATTGATCAATATTTCGACCCTGCGCAGTATGACTCAGGCCTATTATGGCCCTGATAATTTCGGGCATTTTGGCCTAGCGTTGCGGTCTTATGCGCATTTCACATCCCCGATCCGGCGCTATGCGGATTTGATTGTCCACCGCGCGCTGATCACGGCACATGGGTGGGAAGGTTCTGCGGATGGTTTTGATGGCTTGTCCCCCCAAGATGAAAACCAGATGGCTGAGACCGGCACCCAGATTTCCGAGACAGAACGCCGTTCTATGGTTGCCGAGCGTGACACGACAGATCGCTATCTTGCTGCGTTCTTGTCGGAACGAGTTGGCAATGAGTTGGAAGGGAAGATTTCGGGCATCGCACGGTTTGGCGCTTTTGTGCGGCTGACTGAAACCGGGGCCGATGGCCTTGTGCCTGTGTCGTCCCTTGGGCGCGAATATTTTCGATTTGATGCGGATGAACAAAGCTTGATCGGTGAAGACAGCGGGTTCCGCTTGTCGATTGGTTTGCCTGTAACTGTCCGTTTGGCAGAGGCCGTTCCCGTGACCGGTGGTTTGCGGGTTGAGCTGCTTGCCGTGAACGGCAAGGAGATACCACGCGGACGTAGTGGCCGGGGCAGCCGCAGTTTTTCTGCGCGTAGGTCAGGGAAAAAACCGAAGACAAAAAGCGGCAAAACGCCCGGAACGCGGCCCGAACGCAAAACGACCCGCAAGGTGATACGTAAGCGCAAGAAATAGCCTGAAAGTGGGGGCGCGAAGGAGTGCGCTTTTCGCCTTCATGATTGAAGGGTAAGCTGACACAACGAAGCTAAAATTAGGTGGGTGTCGTGCGTATTTTAAATGTTTTTGCAGCTGCAGTACTGGGCTTTTTCCCGGGGCAGATGTCTGCTGCGACTATTAATACTTCTCTTGTGCCGGTGTTACGGCCCATTACTGCTGACTGGCGAACCGGAGATGACATAATGGAACAAGAGATCACCCCGACACAGGTAAGCGCTTCTAATGACGCGGGTTTTCAGCGTTGGATTCGCAGTTTCCAAGGTCGCGCTGCGTCAGCGGGAATTTCCTCGCGCACCTTCAGTGCAGCATTTCGTAACGTAAGTTACCTTGATGACGTGATTGCCCGCGATCGCAATCAGGCGGAATTCACCAAGCAGATCTGGGAATACCTAGATGGCGCCGTGTCTGAGCCGCGTATCCGCAATGGACAACGTGCTTTGCGCCAAAATGCCCGAATATTGAACCAAATCGAAGCGCATTACCGCGTTGAGAAAGAAATTGTCGCCGCCGTTTGGGGGCTGGAAAGCGCTTATGGTGCGACACGAGGCACCACGCCGCTGGTTTCAGCACTGGCGACGCTTTCTTATGATGGACGACGTGGCCGCTTCTTTGAAGCACAGCTGATTGCCGCATTGAAAATCCTCCAAAACGGCGATGTGCGCCCGCGTGAGATGACCGGCAGTTGGGCGGGTGCTATGGGCCATACGCAGTTCATTCCCACAAGTTACCTTGAATATGCACAGGACTTCACCGGCGATGGCAGGCGCGATATCTGGTCGGATAATCCTGCCGATGCGCTGGCTTCTACAGCGTCTTACTTGGCGCGCCATGGCTGGATTTTCGGGCAACCTTGGGGTGTTGAAGTGGTTCTGCCGCAAGGGTTTGATTATGGTCAGGCAGGGGTGGGCGTGAAGAAGAGCCCCCAACAATGGGCCACAATGGGTGTGCGTGATATCACCGGAAGCGTGGTTCCAAATCATGGACGCGCGTCAATTTTGCTGCCAGGCGGCGCACGCGGCGCGGCCTTTATGATTTTTGACAACTTTCACGTAATTGAACGCTATAACGCTGCTGATGCCTATGTGATTGGCGTTGGTCATTTGGGTGACCGTTTGGCAGGAGGGCCTGCTATTCAGGCATCTTGGCCACGGGGGTACGCGCCGCTGTCGTTCCGGCAAAAGCAACAATTGCAGCGCCGCCTGACCCGTGCGGGTTTTGATACAGATGGAACGGATGGTATCATCGGACCAAACACGATCGCTGCGATCCGGGCTTATCAGGCGTCTATTGGTGTGACGCCGGATGGGTTTGCATCACAAGATGTGTTGCAGCGCTTGCGTGACCGATAGTCAAAAGATTGGCCGGGGTTAACAGCCTCCGGCATCCAAACATTGCTGCACATGAGAGAGATTTTCTTCGCTGGCTTCGAACTCATCACTGCCACATGTGCTCATATTGAGTTCAAATCCGCCGGATTCCGACACTTGCAGGAACATCAGGCGATTAGCTCGGTGTTGCCTGCGGACCTGAAGGGCACCGTCGCAGGTACCGTGCTCATCACAAAATAGGTTAAACGAGATCACTTCATCAAACGATTGCATCTTGCCATCTGAGGACATGATTTGACCGGTCAGCTGACCCCGCCAAGTATGCAGGCGTACGCGTTCACGTCGAAAATTGTGCCAGATGAAATGACCAAAGCGCGTCTGAGGGATTTTATATTGAGATCCTATCCGCAAGTCACCCTGAACGATGGTGTAATTCGAGAGATTACTGGTACTTAGCCGCGACGCAAGGCCAGGATCGACGCAATCGGAAGCTATCGCTTGGGATGTGAACACCAGCGAACTTGCAAAAGCACAAGACAGAAAAATGCGGTAAGGCAACATGTGTGGCTCCGGACGGTACCAACACCAAGATAGGGATATGTCCGCGCAGGTCTAGGTTGGGAAGATCGTATGGATATTCCAGCGACTATCCGCGCAAATATGTGGCAAATTCGCCGAAAAGGCTTGCATAAATGTCACGCTTGAATGGCACGATACTTTCGACCAAGGCATCGGGTGTCATCCATTGCCATTCGGAAAATTCGGGATGTTCTTTGCATATATCAATATCCGAATCCTCGCCATGGAAACGCATAACGTACCAGCGTTGCTTTTGCCCGCGATACCGGCCCTTCCAGATTTTGGGTACCAGATCATCGGGTAGGTTATAGGTCAGCCATTCAGCAGATTCGGCTTCTACGGTCACCAAGTCGCGCGACACACCGGTTTCTTCTTCAAGTTCGCGCAACGCGGCTGTGGGGGCGTCTTCGCCTTTGTCGATCCCACCTTGCGGCATCTGCCAAGCATTGCCTGGGTTATCAATACGCTTGCCTGCAAAGATCAAACCAGCCTTATTTACAAGGATAACACCAGCATTTTTACGGTAAGGCAAAGCATTGATTTCTTCGGGTGTCATAGGGGGATCCTGTCATGAAATGGGCGGGACAATAGCCCCGCCCGATATTTGTGTTTCGTGTGGTTACTTACCGGAGTCGAGCGCCCGCAGACCGGTCAGAAGATCAATCGCATAAGCAAGTTGGAAGTCGTCTTCGCGCAGCTTGGCAGCTTCTTCGACCTTGGCACGCTCTTCCTCAAGTTGGCGACGTTCATCTTCGGTGATGGAATCATTGTTCAGACTGCCACGCAGATCAGCTTCGGTGCGCCCGGGGCGTGTTTCGGCCACATCGTCTTCCGCATTCGGGTCACGACGTGGTTGTTCCACAACGATATCTGGGGAAACGCCAAGCGCCTGAATTGAACGACCAGACGGCGTGTAGTAACGCGCTGTTGTTAGGCGCATCGCACCATCGCCACGCACGGCCATGATGGTCTGAACAGACCCTTTGCCGAAGCTGCGGGTACCGACAACAATAGCACGACGGTGATCTTGCAGGGCGCCGGCCACAATTTCGGAAGCAGAGGCAGAGCCACCATTGATTAGAACCACTATCGGTAGATCTTCGGCCAGATCGCCTTCACGGGCGTTGAAACGTTCTCCATCGGCTGCGGCACGACCGCGGGTAGATACGATCTCGCCAGCGTTCAGGAAGGCATCAGATACCAAGATTGCTTGGTTGAGCAAACCACCGGGGTTGTTGCGTAGATCCAGCACAAAACCATTTACATTTCCAATACCGCCAAGTTCTTTGACGGATTCCGCAAGGCCGGATGCAAGGTTATCATAGGTATAATCGTTGAATGTGGTCACGCGCAGAACAACGGTTTTACCTTCTGTTCGGGTGCGTACAGCGGTCAGTTTGATCGTGTCTCGGATGATGGAAACGTCAAAGGGCTCATCGAAACCTTCGCGCACAACGGTAATGACGATCTCGGAACCAATCGGGCCGCGCATCAGTTCAACAGCTTCATTTAAAGTCAGGCCCAGCAGGCTTTCACCATCGACATGGGTGATGAAATCGCCAGCTTCCATGCCCGCCACATCGGCGGGGGTGCCATCCATGGGCGAGACGACTTTTACAAAGCCTTCTTCTTGGGTCACTTCAATCCCCAGACCACCGAATTCACCGCGCGTCTGTTCGCGCATGTCAGTGAAATCATCTGGTGGAAGGTAGCTTGAGTGCGGATCAAGGGAGGTCAGCATGCCATTGATGGCGGCTTCGATCAGCTCGGCCTCGTCAACTTCTTCAACATATTGGCTGCGAATACGTTCAAAAATATCGCCAAACAGATCCAGCTGTTGGTAGACATTGCTTTGTTGCCCGGCTTCTTGTGCCAGCAGGGGGCCCGTAATTTGGGTGGTTGCCACAACCCCAGCGAGCGTGCCAGCAAAGGCGGCTAAAATAAACTTTTTCATCATCTCATCCTGTTTCTCGCCAAACCTGCAGATGCGGGTCAGAGGATTTATTGTATCAATTTCCACCCGCCAGCTCAAACCAAGGCGAGGGATCCGTCGGGTTTTCACCCTGTCTTAGCTCTATATAAAGCGTTTCAGAGCGCCCCGCACCAGCCCCATCTGTGGGAAATGGCGAAACAGCGCCTAAATCGATCCGTCCGCCCATCAGTCCAAGGGCTGATCCGGCGTGAACAATTTCACCGGCATTGCCATAAAGTGTGCCAATCCCTGCGATAACCATAAGATAAGCATTATCGGGCTCAAGGATAATCACATTTCCGTAGTCGAGCAGTGGGCCAGCGTAACGGATGGTTGCGGCGAAGGGGCTGGTGACCAGAGCTTCGGGCAGGGTCGCAATGACAAGCCCTGGACGGGTGATGCCTGCGGCGTCAGCTTCGTTAAAGCCCCGTAAGATTGTGCCATTTACCGGTAAGGAAAGCGCTCCGAGAAGATTGGTGAAATCTCCGTAGTCATTTGCACCGCCTCGGCCTTCTGGCAGCAGGGACAGGCCAGATGCAAAGGCACGCAGGGTTTCACTGCTGTTCAATAGTACCTGCATAACAACCGGATCTGCACTGAACCGAAGGGGGAGGTCTGTGCGATCTGCGCGGGCCTCAGACAGGCGTGCGCGCGCGGTTTGCGCCCCAGCCAACCCTTCGCGAAGCTCATCGGACGCGCCAGCTTGAATGGCCTGTAATAAGGTCAATTCTTCAAGCTGAAGGCGTAGTGTTTCCGCCTGTTCTTGCAATGCAGGTGTGACCTCGGCCAACATCATGGATGACCGCGCCGTGCCTGCCGGGCCGGAAGGATGCAACATCAACAGCGGTGCGGGGCTGCGTTCCATGGTTTGCAATGCGGCCAATAGGCGAGAGATCTCAGCACTTCGCGCATCAAAGATCTGGCGCAAAGCCGCTTCGCGCACGGCCACTTGACGCATGCCTTGACGCAAAGCCACCAGACCCTCTTCATAGGCGCTTACAGTTTGTGTCAGCGCAGTAACACGATCCGAGGCATTTTCGGCTTGGATCAGTGATGTGGCTGCCGCATCCAATTGTAAGGCGGCGCGTTGTGCCGTGATCTTGGGATCAGACTGCGCATTGATCTGCGTTGGCAGCGTCATCAGAAATGCAAATATGAAGCCCGCGAAACGCATCAGGAGATTAAGCTTTCCCCGGTCATTTCAGGAGGTTGTTCAATATCCATGAGGGCAAGCAGGCTTGGCGCCAGATCGGCAAGGCGACCATCGTGTAAAGATGCCCCATCAGCCGCGCCATATAACGCGACCGGTACAGGGTTGGTTGTATGTGCGGTATGTGGTCCACCGGTTTTTGGGTCCACCATCATTTCGCAATTACCGTGATCCGCGGTGACAATCATCGCGCCGCCCACCTGATCTAAGGCTTTCATCACCTGCCCAAGCCCCTGATCAACGGCTTCGCAGGCCAATATCGCGGCATGGAGGTCACCGGTATGACCAACCATGTCGGGGTTGGCAAAATTGGTGATGATTAGGTCATAGCCGTTATGCACGGCCTCGACGAATTTCTCGGTCACTTCCGGTGCGCTCATCTCGGGCTTCAGATCATAGGTCGCCACTTTCGGGGAAGGTGGCATGAAACGATCTTCGCCGGGATAGGGTGTTTCTACGCCACCATTCAGGAAAAAGGTCACATGCGGGTATTTCTCAGTTTCGGCGAGGCGAAACTGCGTTTTCCCTTGTTTAGAGACCCATTCGCCCAAGGTATTGGGGATCACACGCTTTGGGTAAGCGGTGGTCATATAGGTGCTGTGCCCCTCAGAATATTCGACCATGCCCAGCAAGGCGGCGAAGGTGGGGCGTTTGCCGGTATCAAAGGCGTTAAAGTCGGGTTCTCCAATAGCGCGCAGAATTTCGCGGGCGCGGTCGGAACGGAAGTTCAGGCAGAAAAAGCCATCACCATCTTTGGCACCCTCATAACCGGGCAGAACGGTTGCCGGGAAGAATTCATCCGTCACACCGGCCCTGTAAGCTGTTGAAATTACGGATCCAGTGTCAGCCGCTTCAGCGCCCTGACCGTGGATCATAGCATTGTATGCTTGAGCGACACGTTCCCAGCGATTGTCACGATCCATCGCATAATAACGTCCAGTGACGGTGGCGAAGCGCGCGCCTTCTGGCATGCTGCCGCAAAGGGCCGCCATGTAACCCATCGCAGATTTTGGGGCGACATCGCGCCCATCTGTCATCGCATGAAAGGCAACGGGAACACCGGCATCGGTGATTGCTTTAATTGCGGCTTTGATGTGGGTGATATGGCCGTGTACGCCACCATCAGATACGAGGCCCATCAGATGTGCGGTGCCGCCTGTAGCTTTCAACTTTGCGATGAAATCCTGCAGGGCGGCGTTGTCAAAGAAAGAACCATCCTCAATCGCGAGGTCAATCTGCCCCAGATCCATCGCTACAACACGGCCCGCGCCAATGTTGGTATGCCCAACTTCCGAATTCCCCATCTGCCCGGTGGGCAAGCCAGCATCATTGCCATGCGTCAGAAGTTTCGCGTGTGGGTGATCGTTCATCAGCCGGTCGAAATTTGGTGTGCGCGCAAGGGCTGGTGCATTGGCTTCTGTGTTATCAGACAGACCCCAGCCATCAAGAATACAAAGGACAACGGGTTTCGGAGTGGTCATCATGTTTTCCTTGTCAGTGTCAGGGAATATCTATTGTCTTCCCGTGCCCGGTGCAACCGCCTGAGACAGTTTCACACACGGTGGTAGGGGCTTCCCGCCAAGATAGATGCAGCGCGATAAAGTTGTTCTGACAGCATTACGCGGGCCAGCATGTGGGGCCAGACCATTTTACCAAGACTGATAGAAAAATCCGCCCTTGCCCGCAGAGATGGGTCAATGCCATCTGCACCGCCAATGATAAAACACAAATCTTGTGCGCCATCATCACGCCAACCGGCGATCTTCTGTGCAAATTCGGGAGAGGATAGAAGTTTGCCACGTTCATCCAAGGTGCAAATTCGGGTGCCCTTGGGGATGGACCGTTCAAGCAGAATGGCTTCAGCAGCCATGCCGCCACCCTTTTTATCTTCGACTTCAGCCATGACCAGCGGCCCAAGGCTTAGGGCGCGACCCGTGCGATTAAATCGCGTCTGATAGTCGTCAAAAAGGATGCGTTCCGGTCCGGCGCGTAAACGCCCGACCGCAGAGATTTGTACACGCATGGTGCTAGATTATGCGTCGGGGCCGGTCATGGAACCGGGATCCAGCCACATTTTTTCAAGCTGATAAAATTCACGCACTTCGGGGCGGAACACATGCACGATGACATCACCAGCATCAACCAGAACCCAATCGCCCTGATCTTTGCCTTCGATTTTGGACAGACGCCCAAAGTCATGCTTCAACTTGTCAGCCAGTTTTTCAGCAATCGCGCTAACCTGACGGGACGAACGGCCTGAACATACCACCATATGATCCGCAATCGCAGATTTACCGGCCAGATCAATCTGGACGATGTCTTCAGCTTTATCGCTTTCGAGTGAGGAAAGAATGCTCTCGAGCAAAACGTCGCTTGAGGGGGCGTTTGCCTCGGACAGTGTTTTCGACTGTGCAGTGGCGTCTTTCGCGACTACGTTATCAGTCGCACTTGTAGATTGAGACAGGGTCTGTCCTCCTAAAAACGCGCCGCAAAAGTCCGGCGCAGAACTTCTCTTAAAGGTATCATCGCTGGTCTGAAAGCTCAATCCGCATATGTATCACGATTTTATGGGGTCTTAGGAGGATGGTTTTGCGGAAACTTCGTTGCTTCGTGGTAACATTGCGCAAGCCCAAGAACCTGTGCGTCCTGCCCGTTCTTGCCGATTAATTGCAAACCCATGGGCAGATTGTTTTCGCCAAAACCGGCAGGAACAGAGACGGCGGGCAGACCGATCAGAGACGCAGGCACGACAACTTCCATCCAGCGGTGATAGGTATCCATCTGCTTTCCAGCTAAGGTCTTGGGCCAGTCTAGTTCGGCATCAAACGGAAACATCTGAGCGGAAGGCAAGGCAAGGAAGTCGATATGACTTAGGCCCGCGACCTCGCGAAACCAATCGGAACGGATCGTGCCTGCGTGGTGGATATCTTGGGCGCTATATTTGAGGCCACGTTCAATTTCCCAGATCATTGCATCTTTCAGCAAGGCACGTTTTGCCGGGTCCCTGTATAAGGGAGCCGAACTTGCGGCGACAGTATGACTGCGCAAAACACACCAACTTTTCCAGAGAGATTCGGGTGCGATTTTCGGGGTGTATTCAACCACCTTGCAGCCCAAATCCCGCAGTTTTTTAAGCGCAACCTCGCAAATATCAAGTACCCCATCTTCCACGGGGAAACAGCCAGACCAGTCTCTAATCCAGCCAATAGTGATGGTTTTGGGGTCAACCCTTTCCATACCTTTGTAGGCTGGTCGGGATATCGGTTGTCGTGGATCTGGTTGCCCGATGACCTTCAACATTAGGTCCATGTCGCGTGGCGAACGGGCCATTGGGCCATTGGTGGATAGCCCTTGCGACCAAGCATCCCCATCTGGATTTTTCGCAACAAGACCCGCGCTGGGCCGGAACCCATAGATATTATTCCACCCGGCAGGATTGCGTAGGCTGCCCATCATGTCTGAACCATCAGCAAGTGGAAGCATGCCTGTTGCCACCCCAGCAGCAGCCCCCCCACTTGATCCACCAGCGCTGAGAGATGTGTCATACGGGTTACGCGTGACACCAAAGATTGGGTTTGTGCTGTGACTGCCCAACCCAAATTCGGGAACATTGGTTTTGCCGATAATCAACACGCCCGCAGCGCGCAGACGTGACACCATCAGACTGTCTTCTTCTGGAATGTGATCTGCAAATATTGGCGATCCGCTTGTGCTGCGGATACCCTGCACGTCCTCGAGATCTTTGATCGCGATAGGCAGTCCCCAAAGTGGCTGATTCGGTTGCGGGCCTGCCGCATCCATTGCATCGGCCTCTGCCAAGATTTCAGATGCGGGCCGCATCGAGACAATGGCATTCACCGTTGGATTGATCGCAGCGATTCGGGCGAGGCTTGCCTGAGTCACAGCGCGGACTGTCAGCGTCCGGTTACGTAGTTTCTCTGCGAGGTCGCAGGCGTCGAGATAAATCAAGGGAGGTCGCTTTGCTGTCTGGTTCGTTTTCTTCATCACTTAGGATGCGTACTTCACGTTGTGGGAAGGGCAGGGAAATGCCGTGTTCATTGAAGGCATCCCAAAGAGCCAAATAGACGTTGCCGCGAATATTGGTCAGCCCGCCGGTCGGATCAGTGATCCAAAAACGCAGGATGTAATCAACGGAACTGTCGCCAAAACCGACGATGTGGCAAACGGGGGCCTTTGCCACAAGCACCCGACCAACGGATTTTGCCGCATCGATGGCAATTTTACGCACTAGATGGGGGTCACATCCGTAGGACGTTCCAAAAAATATGTCGAGGCGCACCAAGTCGTTTGAGTGAGACCAGTTGACCACCTGACCCGTGATCAGATCCTCATTTGGGATCAGATATTCGCGCCCGTCGCGGGTCACAACAGATACATATCGTGCCCCTAAACTGTCGATCCAACCGAAGGTATCTCCAAGCGAAATCACATCACCTGGCTTGATAGATTTATCGAGCAAAATGATGATGCCAGAGACAAGGTTCGACACAACTTTTTGCAGACCGAAACCAAGACCAACACCAATCGCACCAGACAGAACCGCGAGGCCCGTCAGGTCAAATCCAACGGCTTTCAAGCCAATGAAAAACGCCGAGCCATACAAAACCATCTGGGCGAATTTCACGACCAAAACCTGCATGGAGGGCGAGATTTCTGTGTTGTCACGCACCTTTGTCGCGGTTGCTGTGGATACCAGTTTGGCGGCAAATATAAGCAGCCCAGTTACAATAACCGCCTTGAAAATAACTAAAATTGACAGGTGGAAATCACCGAAATCCACCGCCGCCGAATCCAAAATGTTGCTCGTGGCATCCAAAAAGCCTAAATAATACAGGGTCACCCAAGCCCAACCACCGCCGCGTATTAAACGCCTAAGAAATTCGCTTTTGATGACCATGGTCACAAGGGTGATCGCAACCCAAGCAAAGCTGACAGTGCCGATCAAGGCCAGTAAATAGGTGCGTGAGGGGAAGGTGTGTAATACTTCGCGCATATAAAAGATCACCATCCACAATAAGATCATAAACAAGATCAACGTGGTGCGGCGAAATAGGATTACCATCCAGCGTAATTGCCACTTTGGTCGCCCTTCAAGCCCGCGCATCCATTCGTGAATACGTGGGCCGATCCATTTTTGAAGGCCCCAAGCAATTACAAACACGCCTATGGCTATTGCGACCTGCCAGAGTTGATATGGCCGCAAAAGCCCCTCAATGAACGCTTGCAGTTTCACCAAGAAGCCTTGGACTTCGGTGGTAAGTTCGGTTGGGAGGGTCACGTCGTTTTCCATTACACCACTTTTGCACGCTGACTCGGGCGCGACAATGGTGGTTGAAAAACTTTGCCATGGCGCGGGCGATCTTCACCGCCCGCGTGTTTGCAGAATCAGCTACGTGGATCGAGTAACTTGCTCAGCACGCGATCTTTGGTGATCTGACCAATAATTGCATCGCCATCTTTGACAGCGACCGCGTCTTGGCTGTCGCCAATCAGTTCCATCACCTCACGAATGTCCATGTCTGGTGCAACAGTACGATCCGGTGTGCCGGTGACAGGTACCATGACGTCACGCGCACAGAGCACGCCCAGTGGGTTCATATGTGCAACGAAATCAGCAACATATTCGTTCGCAGGATTCGAGAAAATTTCCTGTGGAGTGCCACACTGCACAATGCGCCCGCCTTCCATAATCGCGATCCGGTCACCCAGTTTGAAGGCTTCGTCCAGATCGTGGCTCACAAAAATGATCGTGCGTTTTAAATCGCGTTGCAGATCCAGAAGCTCGTCCTGCAATTTGGTGCGGATCAGTGGATCAAGTGCAGAGAAAGGTTCGTCCATCAACAGGATCGGGGCTTCCGTTGCAAAAGCACGGGCCAGACCGACACGTTGCTGCATGCCACCAGAGAGTTCGCCGACCTTGCGTTCCGCCCATTCCGACAGACCTACCAATGCAAGCTGCTGATCTACCTTGGCATTCCGCTCGGCTTTGTCCATGCCCGCCAGTTCAAGTCCCAGTCCAGCATTTTCACGAACTGTGCGCCAAGGCAGCAAGCCGAATTGCTGGAACACCATGGAGACATGATGCTGCCGAACGTCGCGCAAGGTTGCGGCATTGCAATTGGTAACATCAATCATTTCCTGGCCATTGTTCACCCGCACGCATCCGCGCACCACGGGGTTCAAGCCATTGACCGCACGCAAAAGCGTCGACTTCCCAGAACCGGAAAGTCCCATCAATACAAGGATCTCACCTTCTGCAACATTGATTGAACAATCATGCACACCAAGGATTTGGCTGGTCTCTACCTGCACTTCCGAGCGGCTCTTCATTTCATCCATTAGGGGCAGAGCGGTTTGTGGTTTGTCGCCAAAGACGATGGAAACATTGTCGAATTCTACAGCATTTTTCATTATTTTGTCTCCACCCGTAGCATTCGATCAAGGGCAATCGCGATCGCCACAATGACAAACCCGCTTTCAAAACCTTTGGCCGCGTTCACGGTGTTCAACGCCCGGATCACAGGGATCCCTAGGCCATCGGCGCCAACAAGTCCGGCGATCACCACCATTGATAGTGATAGCATGATGGTTTGGTTCAGGCCCGCCATGATTTGCGGAAAGGCATAAGGCAATTCAACCTTAAACAGGGTTTCGCGGGGGGTGGCGCCAAAGGCACGCGCAGCTTCCTTCAAGGCCAAAGGCACCTGTGAAACACCCAATTGTGTTAGGCGGATCGGGGCGGCAACAACGAAGATGAATGTCGCAACCAAACCTGGCACCATGCCGATACCAAAGAGCACGATCATCGGGATCAAATACACGAAGGTTGGAATGGTTTGCATCATGTCTAAAATAGGCTCGACCGCTTTGTAAGCTTTTGGTTTGTGGGCAAAAGCTATACCTAAAGGCACGCCGACCGCCATACAGAAGAACCCTGCGTAAAGGATCAGTGTCAAGCTTTCGGTGGTTTCTTCCCAGTAACCTTGGTTGATCACATAAAGGAAGCAAAGCGTCACAATAACGACCCGTTTCCAGTTCTTCTGGATCATCCAAGTGACGCCAGCGAAAAGCGCCACCAGCAACAGGGCAGGCGGGAACTGAAGCAGTTCAACCGTCGCGTCAATGATCCATGACAACAGGGTTTCCATGCCGTCGAAAAACCACGCGAAATTGTCTTTCAGCCATTCAAAAGCGGCTTTCATCAATTTCCCGACCGGAATTTTTTCCTCTGTCAGCCATTCCATTTGCGCCTCACCCTCCCCGGTGGTGTTTATGCGTCATATGAATGGCCCCGGAATGTTTCCGGAGCCATTCTAGGTCACAAGACCTGATTACATGCCGAATGTGTGCTTCAGCGCGGCGAATGCGTCGCCGCCGTCTTTTGCAGTTACGCCAGCAAGCCAAGGCTCAACAGCATCCATATTCGCTGAGATCCAAGCGTGTGCTGCGTCGTCGGCTTCTTCACCACCGTCGAGGATCGCACCCATGACTTCGTTTTCCATAGCAAGCGAAAATTCGAGATTTTCCAGCATCTTGCCAACGTTCGGGCATTCAGCCACGTAGCCGGCGCGGGTGTTGGTGTAGACGTCGCCTTCAGCACCAAACCATTCTTCGCCACCGGTCAGATAGGTCACGTCGAAGTTGGAGTTCATCGGGTGCGGTGCCCAGCCAAGGAAGATCACTGGCTCGCCTTTGCTGTCTGCGCGTTCAACCTGCGCCAGCATACCTTGCTCAGAGCTTTCAACAACTTCCAGCGCGGACATGCCGTAAGTGTCTGCTTCGATCAGCTCCATGACGATGCGATTGCCGTCGTTGCCTGGTTCGATTCCGTAAATGGTGCCTTCCAGCGCGTCTGCATGGGCTGCGAGATCAGCGAAATCAGCGATTCCAAGGGCAGCACCTGCGGCGTTTGTGGCCAATGTGTAAGCTGTGCCATGCAGGTTGGCGCGCACGGTATCAACAGTACCAGCTTCGCGGTATGCCGCGATATCGCCTTCCATTGTGGGCATCCAATTACCGAGGAAAACGTCGATGTCGCCTTCAGCCATAGACACGTAAGTTACCGGTACAGAAAGAACTTTTACGTCAGTTTCGTAACCGATTGCTTCGAGAATGGTTGTCGTAACAGCGGTGGTTGCGGTGATGTCGGTCCAGCCCACATCTGAGAAGGTGACGGTGCCACAATCTGCAAGTGCTGGGCCTGCAAAAGCGACAAGCGCTAGTGCGGAAACGGATGTTTTAAAAGTCATTGGAGGCTCCCTGGTTTTTTCTTGATTGACGAGTCAATTAAAATCATTGAAAGCTGTATGGCAAGTCTTTTGGAGAAAAAATATGCCAAAGCTCGGAATGGAGCCTATCAGGCGGGATGCCTTGGTTAAAGCGACGATTGCTGAAATCGGGCGCGTGGGCTCCCTTGATGTCACGGTCAGTCAGATCGCAAAACGGGCCGGTATGTCTTCGGCGCTTGCGCACCATTATTTTGGCGGAAAAGAGCAAATTTTCTTGGCTGCAATGCGTCATACCTTGACCCTTTATGGGGCGTCTGTGCGTGGTGCATTGATGACGGTGAAATCCCCTCGTGAAAGGGTGGAAGCAGTGATCGCAGCAAGTTTTGAACCGGGGCATTTCCGCCCTGAAGTCGTGTCTGCATGGTTGAATTTCTATGTGCTCGCGCAGACCTCTGATCAGGCGCGCCGCCTACTGCGGGTCTACCAAAAGCGCCTAAATTCGAATCTTTTAGCCGGGTTGCGCCCCTTGCTGGGGGCTGAGGCTGATCATGCCGCAGCAGGCGTATCAGCCATGATTGATGGGCATTATATCCGCCGCGCGTTGCACGAAGTTGAAGAAGATGCGGCTGGGGCTGCGGATATTGTGATAACCTATCTAAACGCCTTATTGGGAGAACCCACATGACTGAGAAGCCTAACATACTGATTTTCATGGTTGATCAGTTGAATGGTACATTGTTTCCAGATGGTCCTGCTGAATGGTTGCATGCACCGAACTTGAAAAAACTGGCGGCCCGTTCTGCACGGTTTCAAAACTGCTACACCGCAAGTCCGCTATGCGCGCCAGGTCGCGCCAGCTTTATGTCTGGTCAACTTCCCCGTCGCACCGGCGTTTATGATAATGCGGCTGAGTTCCGATCAGACATTCCAACCTATGCGCACCATTTGCGCCGTGCGGGGTATCAAACGTGTTTGTCTGGCAAGATGCATTTTGTTGGCCCCGATCAAATGCATGGCTTTGAAGAACGTCTGACCACCGATATTTATCCTGCTGATTTCGGCTGGACACCTGATTATCGCAAGCCGGGCGAACGGATTGAGTGGTGGTATCACAACATGGGCTCTGTCACGGGTTCTGGTGTTGCCGAAATTTCCAATCAGATGGAATACGATGATGAGGTTGCCTATCACGCGACGCGCAAGGTTTATGATTATGCACGTGGTAAGGATGCGCGTCCTTGGTGCATGACTGTCAGCTTTACCCATCCGCATGATCCCTATGTGACCCGTAAGAAATACTGGGATTTATATGAGGATTGCGAACATCTTCTGCCGGAAACGCCCGCAATGGATTATGAGGATCATGATCCCCATGCGAAGCGGATTTTTGACGCCAATGATTGGCGCAATTTTGATATTACCGAAGATGATATCAAACGGTCACGCCGGGCGTATTTCTCAAATATATCCTACCTAGACGATAAAATCGGCGAGGTGATGGAAGCCTTGGAATCGACCCGTCAAGAAGCAATCATTCTGTTTGTATCTGACCATGGCGACATGTTGGGTGAACGTGGTTTGTGGTTCAAAATGACCTTCTATGAAGGCTCTGCCCGCGTGCCGTTGATGGTCGCTGCACCTGGCGTGGAGCCTGGCCTTTATGATGCGCCAGTTTCGACGCTGGATGTGACACCAACACTGGGTGACTTGGCCGGATTGGATCTGTCGGAAATCGCACCTTGGGTGGATGGCGAAAGCATTTTGCCGATCACGCAAGGGGTGGAACGTGAAAGCCCCGTCGCAATGGAATACGCCGCTGAGGCATCCTATGCGCCGTTGGTTTCTTTGCGTTATGGGCCTTGGAAGTATAACCGTTGCGCGCTGGATCCTGATCAATTGTTCGATATTGAGGCCGACCCGCATGAGTTGACGAACCTTGCCGATCATCCCGATCATCAGGGCACGTTAAATTCACTGCGTGCCAAATCGCAGGCCCGTTGGGATTTAGAAGCTTATGATGCTGAGGTACGTGCAAGTCAGGCGCGTCGTTGGGTGATCTATGAAGCCCTGCGCAATGGCGAATATTTCCCGTGGGATTACCAACCGCTGCAAAAGGCATCAGAGCGATATATGCGAAATCATATGAACCTCGATAACGTTGAAGAAAACGCTCGTTTTCCGCGGGGGGAGTAATGTATATTGCCTGCCCCCTTCCCACAGCTCCCACCCACCCGCCCCGCCGCGGGACGGGGGCTGATCCGACCCTTCATCTTTTCAGAAATACTCCCGCCAGAGGCGCAGACACATGACACATCCCGCACAACCTAAAGCCAGCCATTTTATCAATGGTGAATATGTTGAAGATACTGCTGGTGCAGCGATTCCGGTGATTTACCCCGCAACCGGCGAAGTGATTGCGACCCTGCACGCGGCCACCCCAGGCATCGTCGATCAGGCGTTGGATGCGGCGAAAGCAGCGCAAAAAGAATGGGCTGCGATGACCGGCACTGAGCGTGGCCGCGTGTTGCGTCGCGCCGCTGACATCATGCGCGAACGCAATCATGATCTGTCAGTTCTTGAGACCTATGACACCGGTAAGCCTTACCAAGAAACCAGCGTTGTTGATGCGACGTCTGGTGCGGATGCATTGGAATACTTCGGCGGCCTGGCCGGATCTTTGACCGGGGAACATATTGCCCTTGGCGGTGGCGATTTCGCCTATACCATCCGTGAAGCGCTGGGCGTTTGTGTTGGTATTGGGGCTTGGAACTATCCAACTCAGATCGCTTGTTGGAAGGGTGCGCCTGCGTTGGCTTGCGGGAATACTATGGTGTTTAAACCGTCTGAATCCACCCCACTTTGCGCTTTGAAAGTGGCTGAGATCATGATCGAAGCGGGCGCACCAAAAGGTGTTTACAACGTCGTACAAGGTTACGGCGAAGTTGGCGCGAAATTGGTCACCGATCCACGTGTTGCGAAAGTTTCGCTGACGGGGTCTGTTCCCACCGGTAAGAAAGTTTACGCCGCCGCAGCTGCAGAGATGAAGCATGTGACAATGGAACTTGGCGGGAAATCCCCGTTGATCATCTTTGACGATGCTGATCTTGAAAATGCAGTGTCGGGCGCGATCCTTGCAAACTTCTATTCCACCGGACAGGTCTGTTCCAACGGCACACGCGTGTTTGTGCAAGGGGGCATCAAAGATGCTTTCCTGAAGCGTTTGAAAGAGCGTTTGGATGTTGGCATCAAGATGGGCGATCCGATGGATCCTGAGGTGAATTTCGGCCCGATGGTCAACGAAAAGCAGTTGGACATCGTGAAAAAATATGTTGCGCTGGGCCAAGAAGAGGGCGCGCGTTTGGTCACCGGTGGTGGCTATCCCGATAAAGACGGTTACTGGGTTGAACCCGTTGTTTTTGCCGATGTTAAAGACGATATGGCGATTGCGCGTGAAGAAATCTTTGGCCCTGTGATGTCCGTCCTTGATTTTGATACTGAGGAAGAAGTTCTTGCGCGTGCCAATGACACTGAATTCGGTCTTGCTGCTGGTGTCTTCACCTCTGACCTGACCCGTGGCCATCGTGTGGTAGCCGGGTTTGAGGCGGGCACATGTTTTATCAACACCTACAACCTAGCACCTGTTGAGGCCCCGTTTGGGGGTTCAAAAGCGTCGGGTGTTGGCCGTGAAAACTCTAAGCTGGCGATCAACCACTATTCAGAAATGAAGATGGTTTATGTCAGCATGAACGACGTTGAAGCTCCGTTTTGACGACGTTCTGACCCCAAGTTCGGCCTAAACAATGGGCCATAAATACGACCCAGAAACTGTGCCCTGAATGGTGCAGATCAGGAAAGATGTGAAAAATGGAAGCTGATTTTGTAATTGTGGGTGCTGGCTCTGCGGGCTGTGCGATGGCGTATCGTTTGGCGGAAAGCGGTGCATCGGTACTGGTGATTGAATATGGTGGCACGGATGCCGGACCGTTCATTCAGATGCCGGCAGCACTGTCGTATCCGATGAATATGTCGATGTATGACTGGGGTTTTCAATCCGAACCAGAACCAAACCTTGATGACCGCCAACTGGCCACGCCACGTGGTAAGGTGATTGGTGGATCTAGCTCCATCAACGGCATGGTTTATGTGCGTGGGCATGCGCATGACTTTGATACTTGGTCTGAAATGGGTGCGGCGGGTTGGGCTTATGCCGATGTGTTGCCCTATTATAAACGCATGGAAACTTGGCATGAAAGTGGTCAAGGTGGAGATGCCGAATGGCGCGGCAAAGATGGACCACTGCATGTGTCCCGTGGCCCGCGCAACAACCCGTTGCATGCGGCTTTTGTGAAGGCCGGCAAGCAGGCAGGTTATGAGACCACCGATGATTACAACGGTCAAAAACAAGAAGGTTTTGGCCCGATGGAACAGACCGTCTGGAAGGGTCGTCGTTGGTCTGCGGCAAATGCCTATTTGCGCCCGGCGCAGTCCACCGGCAATTGCGAGATCGTCAAAGGCTTGGCTGAGAAGATTGTGATCGAGGACGGTCGCGCAACCGGTGTTCAGATCCTGCGCGGTGGCAAGTCCGAGGTAATCAAGGCGCGTCGCGAAGTGATCGTTTCGGCAAGTTCTATCAACTCGCCCAAGCTTCTGATGTTGTCGGGAATTGGCCCTGCAGATCACTTGGCAGAACATGGGATTGAAGTGATCGCAGATCGCCCTGGTGTTGGGAAGAATCTGCAAGATCACTTGGAAGTTTACTTCCAGTTTGCCGCGAAGAAACCAATCACGCTTTTCAGCTATTGGACTCTATTCTGGAAAGGTCTGATTGGGGCGCAGTGGCTGTTCACCAAGAAGGGGCTTGGGGCCTCTAACCAGTTTGAATCGGCCGCCTTTATTCGGTCTCGCAAGGGATTGACCTACCCAGATATTCAGTACCATTTCCTGCCGATTGCTGTGCGCTATGATGGTCAGGCCGCGGCCGAAGGGCATGGTTTTCAAGCCCATGTTGGCCCAATGCGCAGTCCGTCACGGGGGGAAGTCACGCTTAAAAGTGCAGACCCAAAAGAACCTCCGCGTATCTTTTTCAACTACATGTCGCAGGAACAGGATTGGGTCGATTTCCGGCAATGTCTGCGCCTGACCCGTGAAGTGTTCGAGCAAGACGCAATGCAGCAGCATGTGAAACATGAAATCCAACCTGGCAGTGATCAGGTCACGGACGAACAGTTGGACAACTTTATCCGCGAACATGCGGAAAGTGCGTATCACCCTTGCGGTACTTGCCGTATGGGCGCTGCGGATGATCCGATGTCTGTGGTTGATCCGCATGGTCGCGTTATTGGCGTGGATGGATTGCGTGTTGCGGATAGTTCGATCTTCCCGCAGATCACCAACGGTAACTTGAACGGGCCGTCAATTATGGTGGGTGAAAAGATGTCTGACCACATCTTGGGCAAAGACCCACTTGCACCATCCAATGATGAGCCGTGGATTCACCCAGATTGGGAAAACAAACAACGATAATCCGTCGGGTTTGATCCGTATCAAAGTTGAGGGGTATGTGGCGGGTTAGTCTTTCTGTGAACACAGGACTAGGAGACCAAAGATGTCGCATACCCCTCATGAACTGGCCGCAGAATTCCCCGATTTCGTTGAGAAAATGCATGAGATGAAAGCATCTAATGCGCATTTCACAAAGCTGTCAGATGATTACCACGAGGTTAATCGTTCGGTGCATCGCGCAGAAACCAATGTGGAGCCCACCGATGATGTGCATATGGCAGACCTGCGTAAGCAACGTCTTGCTTTGAAAGATGAAATTTGGGGCCTGCTGAACGCCTGATTCCCTGAAACGAGACAGGCTGCCTTTGCATTTTCTCCCCGGATGCGTGCATCTTGCAGCCTTATAACACCGACGTCTGGCGAGGCGCCGGTGTTTTTTTATGCCTGTCGCAATTGGTGTTTCAATACTTGAATGGCGCTGTAGTATGATCCTGAAACAGGGAGTTTTCATGAGTATTTTTATCAATGATTTGATCAATCGCGCCAAAGTTGCGGCGACATCGGATGCGCCAACGAAAGCGATTCGAGCCTTGCTGCAAGAATATGTCTCTGACCCAAAATCAATGCAGGAAGCTTTTGATTTTGAAGAAGAAAAACTGCTGTACGAAGACGAGAATCTATCGCTTTGGTATACGCATTTTACACCCGAAAAAGCAGTTCCGCCGCATGAACATAAGATGTCTGCGCATATCGCTGTTTATGAGGGGGCGCAGTGTAATTTCCTGCTGAAGACGGGCGGAGATACATTGGAAATTGCCAAGGCAAAACGTGTTTCAGCAGGTGAAGTTCTGTCACTTGGCCCAGATGGTGTGCATGCGGTGATTGCGGCTGGCGATGTGCCAGCGCGCGGACTGCATATTTATCAGGGCGAACTTTGCGCCGTTGAACGGTCTTTGTTTGACTGGGAAACGGGAGAGGCATTTGCCCTGAACGAAGAAAATTTCGCGGCCAATGAACGTTCGGCTAAGGACCTTCCAGAGAGATTTCGCACGGCTCTTTCCCAGGTCTGAGCAGCACGAAAGGGGAAAATTTTAAGGTGTTCTAAGTTTCCTCTACTGATTCTTTAAAGTTTGCAAAGAATTGATCGGCCATTTTTCGGGCGAAACCTCCGACCAAGCGGTTGCCAAGTTGCGCCAGTTTGCCACCAACTTTTGCGGTGACGTCATAGGTCAATTCGGTGCCACCGTCCTCATGGTTTGCCAAGCTGACACGCGCGACGCCGGAGGCAAAACCAGCAACGCCGCCTTTGCCCTCACCGGTGATTGTATAGCTGTTTGGTGCGTTGATCTCTGACAGTTCAACCGCGCCTTTGAAGGTGGCGCGGACAGGGCCAACTTTGGCTTTCACAATGGCGGAAAACCCTTCATCAGGCGACCCTTCCAATTCTTCACATCCTGGGATCGCGATGCGCAATGTGTCGGCGGAATTCAGATGCGCCCAAACGGCTTTGCGAGGGGCTGCAATTACGATGGTGTCGTTCAGTTCCATGGGGGCATTCCTTTGCGCGTCATCCGTCAGAATTGGAAATTTGAGCGGTAGAGAGGAATTGGTCAAGTCTTTCCATGACGTATGGCTGCCAAGTGTTGTCATGCCCGGCGCCAGTGACTGCAATAAATTCTTTGTGGGGACTGGCTGCGGCGGTGTGAATAGCACGCCCCATCTCAAATGCGGTGACCATGTCATCGGTCCCGTGGATCACAAGCAAGGGGATGGTGATGTTGCGAATGCGATCTTCCGATGGCCATCGGTTTTTCAAGGCGAATAAGAGGGCGCGAAATTGTGGGAACTTCAAGCGGATCACATCAGGGATTGAGGTGAATGGGGCCTCAAGCACAAGCCCCTTAAGGCGTGGATCGTCTTGCAGATCAGCGGCAAGCGCTATGCCAACCGAAGCGCCAATACTTTCACCGTAGATCACAATCGGGTGGTCCTGTGTTCCAGTGAGGAAATTGATTTTATTATATATTTCATGGGCATCACTTGAGATACTACGCTCGATCGCTGTGCCTTCGCTGCCGGATGAGCCACGGTAAGACATGGCGACAAGCCCATAGCCCCGCGACAGAAACCAGTTAAAAGCTGAGCCACGATTGGCAAGGTTGCCTGTGTTTCCATGGAAATACAGCACAATGGGTTTGCCCGGTGTCGGGGCCGCGGCCCAAGCGATGATTTCGGTGCCGTCTTGCATTGTCACCCGCTGCTCGGATGCCATGACACCCGCCTGCTGTGGGGTTTCATATGTGATATCCAAAGGCCAGATCATTGACCGTTCAAACCGCCCCAAACCAAAAAGGCCGGTGATGCCCAGAAGGCCTGCAACTGTAAAAAACTTGATCATAATGACCTTACTTGAGGACTTTGTAGGGAAGGATGCCGCGCCTGTCAGGATCAACGGAAAGCTGTCGTTCAAGCGGTGGAACCGATCGCTGATGACAGTTTTCACGATCACAAATGCGGCAGGAGATACCGATGGGTTCAAACGGACCTTGGGACAGATCAAGGTCATCGGCATAGACCAGTGCATCTGCATGTTTGACCTCGCAGCCAAGCCCAATCGCGTAACGGCGTACGGGGGATGCAAAGCTACCACCGCTTTTTGACACATCACGCGCAAGGCTAAGGTAGCGCACCCCATCCGGGGTTTCTGCGAGTTGGCGCAGGAAACGCCCAGGGGTTTCAAAGGCTTGGTGCACATTCCAAAGCGGGCAAGCGCCGCCATAACGCGCGAATTGTAACAAAGTGGCGGAATGGCGTTTGGTGATGGTGCCGGCTTGATCGACGCGCACAAAGAAGAAGGGCACGCCTTTCGCGCCTTTACGTTGCAGGGTTGAGAGGCGATGGGCGACCTGTTCGATTGAAGCGCTGAAAAGATCAGCAAGGCGTTCCAGGTCGTGGCGGGTTTCAAGGGTGGCCGTGCGGAAGATGCCATAGGGCATAAGGGCGGCACCCGCGAAGTAGTTTGCAAGGCCCATTTTCGCGATGGACCTGGCGGCCTCACTTTGGAAGCGGGCAAAGTCGAGCGTGGCCTCAAGCAGCTCATCTTGGGTTAACAACGCGATTTGCAGCAGGGCTTGGAAGCGTCTGGTTTCCGGCGCGGCGCGGCGAGATATGGTCAAGCGACGAGTCGCGGCATCATATTGGCGTAATGGGCTTTCTTCGGCGAGAATAAGATCAATGCCAAGACGTACCAATGTGTCATGGATCAGCGCATCAATGCCTTGCTGGTGGCCCTTTGGGGCGGCGAAATGTTCGGCGGCACGGTCGATGGCATCAACGTAGTTGTCGCAGTAATGGAAGAAATCGCGCACTTCTTCCCAAGGGCTGGAACTGCTGCCTTGGGTTTGTCCGCCAAGGGCTTCATCAAGTGCGGCGAGGCGTTCTTGGCTTTGGCGATAGGCACCGTGTAAGTTCAAGAAAGCGCGTGCAAGTGCGGGGGCATTTGAGGCCGCGAGGCGCAGGTCCGCGAGGGGAACGCCCGCTTCGGAAAGGGCGGCGCTGCCATCGGAAAATACCGGGTCCGCTAGCGCTTCGCGCATGTCGCTGACCATACGTTCGCCGTCACCCGTGGACAGTTCTGTGACATCAAAGCCAAACTCGCGCGCCAGTGCCAGAACCACCCCGGTGGAAACCGGGCGGTTGTTGTTTTCCATCTGGTTCAGATAGGGCAGTGAGACGGAAAGCTTCTCTGCGAACATCTTTTGGGTCAGGGCCAAACCTGTGCGGATTTCGCGTAGTTTTGCCCCAGCATAGAGTTTTTGAACGGCCATAGTTTGCCTTAGTTTGCAAGTTTGCTGTGATGGTTATGACATTTGCAAACTCGGCGCGGCAAGCTTTATTGTATTCCCAAGCGGGCAAGGCGGCGTTCGCGGATTGAGACCAGCCAAATCACGATGCCCGCCGCGCAGCTCACGAGGAACATGATCCAAAGCAGAGGGAAGGCCCCCGTTTCATGGGTCAATAGACTACCCGCGAGGGCTGAAAGGGACGCGCCGCCCCCGAGCATAATTGAACCGGAAAGGCCTGAGGCGGAACCCGCCAGATGTGGGCGCACTGATAGTGCGCCAGCGGTGGCGTTTGGGATCACCATGCCGTTACCAAGCCCAACAAATGTCATGAAAGCGAAGAAGCTGTATTGGCTGCCAAAGCCCAAGATGAAGATCAGCAGTGATAGGCCGGTGCCGAAGGCTGCAAGGCTGGTGCCTGTGCTGATCATACGGTTAATGCCGATGCGCACAGAGTAGCGGCCAGAGATGAAGTTTCCTGCCATATAACCTAGGGCGGGCGCGCCGAAGAAGAAGCCCAAGCGCAGTTTGCTCATACCAAAAAGCTCTTGGCCTATAAACGTTGCGCCGCCGAGGTAGGCGAAGAATGCGCCGGATGTTAGGGCGGAACAGCATGCGTACCCCCAGAACCTTGGGGAGGTGAGAAGTTCAGGCATATCTTTGATTTGGCGCGCAAAACCGCCTTCACGCCGTAGCGCCGTTTCGCCCTGATCTTTCCAACACAAGATGAACAAAGCGACGCCTGAGATAGCCATCAACCAGAAGCTGGCCTGCCAACCCCAAAGCGTATCAAGAACACCGCCGATGCCGGGCGCAATCATTGGGATCACGGCCATGCCCATGGTAACGTAACCCATCATCGAGGCGGCCTCGCTCGCGGGGACCATATCTCGGATGATGGCGCGCGACAGCACCATCGAGGTGACGATTACCGCTTGCCCCATGCGAAACAGCAGGAAGGTCCCGGCCGTTGAGGCCAAAGCGCAGCCCAATGACATGACGACGAATAGGGCGACGCCTATCAGCACAACCGGGCGGCGGCCAAACCGATCAGAGAGCGGGCCAACGATAAGTTGCAGCACGGCATTGACTGCAAGGTAAAGCGCGACGGAAAGCTGCATCAGGCGATAATCAGCGTTGAAATAATCCGCCATGCTTTGAAGCGAAGGCAGGAAGATATTCAATGAAAGTGTCGAAACCCCAACCATCAAGATCAGAGTTGAGATATGCGGCGGGGTCGAATTATCGAGGTATTTTACGACGGGCTTTGATGTGGGGTTTGTTGACATTGTCAATTGATCGCTGATTGTTGAGGGGATGTCCAGTATGGCGTTCGCGGGGGCTTTCTGCAGAAATGCACAGAGAACGAAATTTGCAAGTTTGCAGTTTGCGGAGTTGTTTGGGTTCATTATTTGCAAATATGCTTGTTTGTTCTTCCCTAATGCTGCGTTTATTCGCTATTGTGCCACAAAAGTGATGAATTTGCAGCCTTGTCTGCCAGCCCGGGAGCCCCTCGATGAAAGATATCCTTCAGGAACTTGAGAACCGCCGCGAAGAAGCCCGTCTGGGCGGAGGCGCGCGCCGCATTGAGAGCCAACATAAAAAGGGCAAGCTTACCGCGCGCGAACGCATTGATTTACTGTTGGATGAAGACAGCTTTGAAGAATTCGACATGTTTGTCGCCCATCGCTGCACTGATTTTGGCATGGATAAAGACCGCCCGGCTGGTGATGGTGTTGTCACGGGGTGGGGCACGATCAACGGGCGCATGGTCTATGTGTATTCGCAAGATTTCACGGTGTTCGGTGGTTCACTGTCCGAAACCCACGCACAAAAGATCTGCAAAATCATGGATATGGCGATGCAAAATGGCGCGCCTGTAATCGGGATCAACGATTCAGGTGGAGCGCGCATTCAGGAAGGCGTGGCCAGTCTTGCGGGTTATGCAGAAGTGTTCCAACGCAATGTTATGGCGTCTGGGGTGGTGCCGCAGATCTCCCTGATTATGGGGCCATGTGCAGGTGGCGCGGTTTATTCGCCAGCGATGACTGACTTTATCTTCATGGTCAAAGACAGCTCTTACATGTTTGTGACTGGCCCAGATGTTGTGAAAACTGTGACAAATGAAGTGGTTACGGCGGAAGAATTGGGCGGTGCCAGCACCCATACCAAGAAATCTTCGGTTGCTGACGGTGCGTTCGAAGATGATGTTGAAGCCTTGGCAGAAGTACGCCGTTTGGTTGATTTCCTGCCGTTGAATAACCGTCAGAAACCGCCAGTGCGCCCGTTCTTTGATGACCCGGCGCGTCTGGATGAAAGCCTTGATACGCTGATTCCTGACAATCCAAACACGCCCTATGACATGAAGGAATTGATCCATAAATTGGCCGATGAGGGCGATTTTTATGAGATCCAGGAAGACTTTGCCAAGAATATCCTGACAGGCTTTATCCGCCTTGAGGGTGGCACTGTGGGTGTGGTTGCCAACCAGCCGATGGTGTTGGCGGGCTGTTTGGATATCGACAGTTCCCGCAAGGCAGCACGGTTTGTGCGCTTCTGCGATGCCTTTGAAATTCCGATCCTAACATTGGTGGATGTACCCGGCTTCCTGCCGGGGACGGGCCAAGAATATGGCGGCGTGATCAAACACGGTGCGAAACTGTTGTTTGCATATGGCGAGGCGACGGTGCCGAAAGTCACTGTGATCACGCGCAAGGCTTATGGTGGTGCTTATGATGTGATGTCGTCCAAGCACCTGCGCGGCGATTTCAACTATGCTTGGCCCACCGCCGAGATCGCGGTGATGGGTGCGAAAGGTGCGACCGAGATTATTCATCGTGCAGACCTAGGCGATGCCGAGAAGATCGCGCAGCACACGGCCGATTATGAAGACCGTTTCGCCAACCCGTTTGTGGCGGCGGAGAAGGGCTTTATTGACGAGGTCATCATGCCACAAGGCACCCGCAAACGCGTGGCCCGCGCCTTTGCGTCTTTGCGCGGCAAAAGCCTGAAAAATCCGTGGAAAAAACACGATAATATCCCGCTTTAATCAGATCACCGCCGCGCAGCGGCGGAATGCACCTGCCCATCCCACGGTGGGTGTATTCGCAGCCATCCGGGCAGGCGCATTCCGCCGGAAAGGAACCTCAGCATGACCCGCCTTTACAAAAATCAGGCTTTCACGATCTGTCACGTGGGTTCTGTTCCGTTTGAGGGGGCTGATCTGCGGGTGTTTTTTGAGCATGGCCGGTTGGGGATTTCTGAGGTGACAAAACCGGATGTTTCGCAATGAAACGCTGGTTGGTCATCGCCCTTTTGCTGGCGGCTCTGACGGTTTTGTCATTTCGGCTCACGCTGGAGTTGATTCGCCCCGGCGGCGGCGATTTGGTACAAGGCGCTGAAGTAGCTGTTCCATCCGGACAAAAGATTTGGTTTTTGGATCGCTCGACAGGGATAGGCGGGGATGCGGGGCGCACGGGAGAGGGAATATCGGCCCGGTTTCGTTTTGTTGCACCCGATATCGGCAGCGACAGCGCGGATAGTGATGCAATTAGCGAAGATATAATGCATCTATGTCAGGTCGCCCGATTGGTGCTTGAACTTGAAAACAAAGAAAAAATCACGCAAATTGTGATTGGTTTGGCCGATCGTGAAACCGTGATCGGTTCAACTGACCCTGATGTTCGGAAGTTCTTTGAAGCCTTTCGTCCAGAAGGCGAAACCTGCGTGCCGGAGGTGTTTTGATGTTCTTTCATAACAACATAGAGGCAGGCCGGGTTTCGGAAACTGTGGGAAATCCATCGCAGCACGGGCAGAATAATGCCCAACATCAATTGTCTGTGTTTTCCAAAGGTGAAAAATGTGCCAAGTATCTTACAGGCGTTAACTTTTTTGGTTACCGTTTTTTGAATATTGGGAAAAACCCCAAACCACTTAACAGGAGATCATCATGTCCCGCACCGTTAAATCACTCATCGCTCTTAGCCTCGTTGCATTCGTATCTGCTTGTGCTGCTCAACAAGAAGAAGCACCAGTTGTTATCGACGTTCCTGCTGAGCCTACATACAGCAAAATGTAATACCGTCAGGGGGCAGATTTGTTCTGCCCCCGACACCCAGACAAGGGGTTTTGCTTGGTTCCCGCAGCCCTTGGTATCTGACGTCTTTCTTGGTGTCGTTGCCCGAATTTGTGTTTTCTGCTATACTTTACGCATTAAAATCATAAATTCACGGAGCGAAAAATGTTTAATTCAAAAGCAGCAACAGGCCTATGTTTTGCGCTGGTTCTCGGATTGGGTGCGTGTGCGCAGCAATCAGAACCTGTCCGAATCCAAGCTGAACCTATCTTCAATAAATTCGGCGAAGTTACCGGGTGTTCGGACGGTCGAACGCCGAACCAAAGCACTGATTCAACCGGTCAAACTGGAATTGATCAGGTTAATCCGTGCCTGCCGCCGGAAGAAGAGTGCGTCGAAACTAGCGCGTCAAGCAACTACCCATGTCTGCCGTTGCGTCCTGGCGATGATGACGATCCCCAGCGGCCAACCGGGACTCCGAACTCACCTACGGGTGCCCCTTAGGTTTTTACAGAATGAATTGATTGGCGACATAAGTACATCTGGCCTTGTTTCACGGGTGCCAGATGTGAAAAGGCTTTTCCCGCAACCTTTAACCAGTGGGGAAAGCTAATATGCTGAAACACCGCGGTTTCCCGGGCCGTCTTCCGGGTACAGATTTTCAATTCACCATTCGTCGTCCAAACAAGGGTGGGGTCACGCCGCTGATCCAGCGCGAGCGTTATGCCGATCGTAGACCAGCTGACCGGCGTGCGGACGCAGGCTTTATCAAAGCAATCATTCAACATTTTGGCATGGAGCCCTTTGAGCGCGGCAATCTGGACGCTGGGCGTTTGGCTTGGTTCTTTGGGCGCGAGATCGTTGCGGCAGAAGATCCTTTTGACACGGAAAGCTATGAAGCGATTTTGGTCGTGAAGGAATCTCTTGCGCGTGCCAACTTCCCGGATGCTTTTGAGGAAGATTTCGAGTGAGTAAAATGTTATCCTTCTTTGCATGGTGTTTTGCCGTTCGTGACCAGATTGAGGTGCAAGCCTTACGTCTGGTGCGTAGCGTTGTAAAATCCCCTTACAAACCGGATCAGCTAGGAAAGCAGGACTCATGTTACTTAAATATATCGCAGCCGCACTCTTCTCTGTTTCAATTTTGTCAGGTTGCCTTGACAACGACCTCGAACGGGGCGTCGCAGGCGCAGCCGTTGGTGTGGTGGTCGCAGATGCAACAGGCGGTAATGTCGTTACTGGTGCAGTTATCGGTGGTGCAGCAGGTGTGCTGTGCGACGACATCAATCTGTGTAACTAAAACACATTGGAAAATAGGTTCTGGGGGGACACAATCCCCCAGAAACGTAGATCATAGTTCAGAAGTTCAACTGAGCCGAAGCTTGGGCATGGTCTGTGTCAGGCGTGCTGTTGTGTACGCAAAAACGCGATTGAAACGCGTCGGCTTGAATCTTCTCTTCATTGCCGAAAATCAACTTACCGCCCCCACTTGCGGACGCCCACGGAAGGGGCGCGGCCCTTCTTGTGTTGCGGGGAGTACGCGCAAGCTTTGCGCGTCCCATGGTGTTGCACGGCAGAGTATTTCTGACCTGAACAGATTGAAACATCACAGAAAAATATGGGGACTTACCATGTCTAATCCGCATTTTTTCAAACCGAAATCAACAGCTCATGGCAGCGTGCTTGCCGCATAATCCAGATAGGACGAGGACCACAATGTTCAAGAAAATTCTCATTGCAAACCGGGGCGAAATCGCCTGCCGTGTTATCAAATCTGCCCGCGCTATGGGGATCAAAACCGTCGCGATTTATTCAGATGCAGACCGTAATGCGCTGCATGTGAAGATGGCGGATGAAGCGGTGCATATCGGTCCGGCCCCTGCGAACCAATCTTATATTGTGATTGATAACGTCATGAAGGCCATCCGTGAAACCGGTGCTGAAGCAGTGCACCCTGGTTACGGTTTTTTGTCTGAAAACAGCAAGTTCGCGGAAGCTTTGGCGGCTGAAGGCGTGGCATTTGTTGGCCCACCAGTTGGCGCGATTGAAAAGATGGGTGACAAGATTACATCCAAAAAGATCGCCAAGGAAGCTGGTGTTTCCACTGTGCCGGGTCACATGGGGCTGATTGAAGACGCAGAAGAAGCAGTGAGAATTTCCAACGAGGTTGGCTATCCGGTGATGCTGAAGGCTTCTGCCGGCGGCGGCGGCAAGGGTATGCGGATTGCTTGGAATGACGATGAAGCGCGTGAAGGGTTTCAATCATCCAAGAACGAAGCCAAGAACAGCTTTGGTGATGACCGCATTTTCATCGAGAAATTCGTGACCCAACCGCGTCACATCGAAATTCAGGTGCTATGCGACAGCCACGGCAATGGTATTTATCTGGGCGAACGTGAATGTTCGATCCAACGTCGTCAGCAGAAAGTAATCGAGGAGGCGCCATCACCGTTCCTTGACGAAGAGACCCGCAAACGGATGGGCGATCAAGCGGTCGCGCTGGCGCAGGCAGTTGACTATGCCTCTGCTGGGACCGTGGAATTCATCGTCGATGGTGACAAAAATTTCTACTTTCTTGAGATGAACACACGTCTGCAGGTGGAACATCCTGTGACGGAGATGATCACTGACGTTGATCTGGTTGAACAGATGATCCGCGTTGCCAATGGCGAGCCATTAAGCATTACGCAGGACGATGTGAAATTGACCGGTTGGGCGATTGAAAGCCGTCTTTATGCGGAAGATCCTTACCGTGGCTTCTTGCCTTCAATTGGTCGTTTGGTGAAATACCGCCCACCAGAAGAAGTCGTGTCTGCGGATGAAGTTCTACGCAATGACACCGGCGTTTTTGAGGGCGGCGAGATCAGCATGTATTACGACCCGATGATTGCAAAACTCTGCACTTGGGGCCCAGATCGTGCGACGGCAATTGAACATATGCGCAATGCGTTGGACGGGTTTGAGTTGGAAGGTATCGGGCATAACTTGCCGTTTCTTTCTGCCGTTATGGATCATCCAAAGTTCACCTCTGGTGAGATGACCACAGCCTTTATCGAGGAAGAATATCCTGATGGTTTTGAAGGGGTTGAACTAGATCGTGACGCGGTTCAACGCATCGCAGCATCAGCCGCCGCGATGCATCGTGTTGCCGAAATTCGCCGCACGCGGGTGTCTGGTCGGATGAGCAACCACGAACGCAAAGTTGGCACGGAATGGGTTGTGAGCATTCAGGGCGAAGACATCCCGGTAGAGATCGAAGCAGATCACGATGGATCCACTGTGCATTTCGATGATGGGCGCACCCATCGTGTGTCATCTGACTGGACGCCGGGCGACAGCCTCGCACGGTTGAATGTCGATGGTAGCCCGCTGGTTTTGAAGGTCGAAAAGATCACGCATGGCTTCCGTATTCGTTCACGCGGGGCGGATCTGAAAGTGCGTGTACGCAGCCCGCGTCAGGCCGAATTGGCCGCGCTGATGCCCGAAAAATTGGCACCGGATACATCCCGCTTGCTGCTTTGCCCGATGCCCGGTTTGATCGTGAATGTCGCGGTTTCTGTTGGTGATGAAGTGCATGAAGGCCAAGCGCTGTGCACTGTTGAAGCCATGAAAATGGAGAACATCCTGCGTGCAGAGAAAAAGGGTGTGGTTAGCAAAGTAAACGCATCCGCTGGTGATAGCCTTGCGGTTGACGATGTGATCCTTGAATTCGAATGAGCCAAGCTTGCGTCATAAATATTCGTGCCATTTCGGGTCGCTATAAAGCGGCCCGAGTGCGCGATTGCGTGGCGCGAACCGGACACAGATATTTCGAATTTATTCGCCAGTGCGTCTGTCGTGAACTTCTTGTTGGCGTAGGGGGATTTTGTCGATGGATCGACTGATTTCGCGCACGTCCCAAGCGAAAGGTTTGCGCAGGCGGATTTCACCATCTTTGCCGATCAGCACCATGCTGAAACCACGCGGGTGCAATGCTTCACGCAGGGCGGAGGGTGTTTGCGGGGCTGTATCGGTGATGACCACAACGTCGCGTTCGATCAACGCCTGCGGGTCAGCTTCGAGCTTTGCGATTTGGTCGGAAAACCGCGGATCAAGTGGGCTGTCAGCGAAGACAACAATCAGCCGTGCCTGCCAGAGGAACTCCTCAAGGGTGAGCGAAGCGGCATCAAGGATCGTAAGAGAGGCCACCGGTGCTTCGGCCTGGTCTTGGGCATGCAAGGGCAGGGTACCAAGTGCTGTAAATCCGGCGAAAAATGCCGCTGTTATGCCTGTTAAAAATGGGTTTGTTCGTTTCATCACGTGCTCCCTTCCTTTTGAGATATACCTTTCTGCCCTAATTACGAGCGAAAACACCGTCTTGGCCCTGCTTCAGGGTAAGATTAACCCTTCCGAAACAACTTTTGTGCAATTCTTACCCTTGGGGCGTGGACGCCCAGAGAAGATCGTTGCCGGGGGGCAACTGGGTGCTCTGGGCTGTGAAGGTATGACGGGGGTACGATTGATGGAGCTTGTTCTTCACATCGGTGCACATCGCACGGCTACAACAGCATTTCAAAAATTCTTGGAACATAATGCGGCGGCTTTGGCTGCAGAGAAGGTCACCGCACTTGGGTCTTCTGTGACGCGCGCTGGACTTTTGACTGGGTTGATGTGTCACCCTAGGACTAGCAATGCAGAAAAAGACCGCCGCGCTCATCGCGCTTGCGGGTTGTTGCATTTGATGTTGGCAGAAAAGCAGCGTGGCGGATTTGAACAGGTCATTTTATCCGAACCCAACTTGCTTGGCAGTATCGCTGAAAACGTGAAAGCAGGGTATTTGTATCCGTCCGCGAGGGGGCGATTGATGCGCGCGCGGAGTGGGTTTACGCCCAATCTGAAACGTATCGTGCTGTCGATCCGTAGCTATGAAACTTGGTGGGCGTCGCAGCTTGCCGTGTCTGTGGCTATCGGACATGCCCTGCCCGACGAGGGCACGTTGGATCGTCTTGTGACGCAACCGAGACGGTGGCGCATGCTCATAAAAGACATCCAAGACGTCTTTCCTAGGACCGAAATATTGGTATTGCCCTATGAACGTATTGGCGCGCAGCCTGAACGTACTCTCGCTTTGATTTCAGGGGTTTGCATCCCCAGTGTTGAGCGTCAGGGGCGTGAGCAACACGCAATGGCACCAACGGTGCAATATTTGCGTAAAATCGTAAATGACCGGGGAGAGACCCCAAAAATCTCAAACCTATTTAATGTTGGAAGTGGTCATTGGATACCGTTCCCAACCGGGCATTCAGAGGCTCTAAAAGAAGCCTATGCCGACGATCTTGCATGGCTCCGTGACCAGGACGGAACCGGCATCACATTCATTGACGACCAGGGGCAAACGCCGAACTGGGAAGAAGACCTGAGAGGACAAGACGATGGTTTCGAAGAAGAATGCGCCATTGCCCGAAGCGTGGGCACAACAGGCCGAGAAAGAATTGCGCGGCCGCCCGCTTGACGATCTGACATGGAAGACCTTGGAGGGCATTGATGTTAAGCCCTATTATGATGCGTCAGACCTTGAAGATGTTGATCATCTGGGTACAACTGCCGGGCATGCGCCATATACGCGCGGTGTGAAATCTACGATGTATGCTGGGCGTCCTTGGACGATCCGTCAATATGCGGGTTTTTCCACAGCTGAAGAAAGTAACGCCTTTTACCGCAAGGCTTTGGCTGCCGGTCAGCAAGGTGTTTCTGTTGCTTTCGATCTGGCGACACACCGCGGCTATGACAGCGACCACGAACGTGTTGTCGGTGATGTGGGTAAGGCAGGCGTGGCGATTGACTCTGTCGAGGATATGAAGATCCTCTTTGATGGCATTCCTCTTGATAAAGTCTCTGTTTCCATGACGATGAATGGGGCTGTGATCCCGATTTTGGCCAGCTTTATCGTGACGGGGCAAGAGCAGGGCCATGATAAAGCGCTGCTTGCGGGGACCATTCAGAACGACATTCTGAAAGAGTTCATGGTGCGCAATACTTATATTTACCCGCCGGAACCCTCGATGCGGATTGTTTCGGATATTATTGAATATACGTCAAATGAGATGCCGAAGTTCAATTCGATTTCTATTTCCGGCTATCACATGCAAGAAGCCGGTGCGAACCTCGTACAGGAGCTCGCCTATACCTTGGCGGACGGGCGCGAATATGTGCGCGCGGCGATCAATGCGGGCATGGATGTGGATAAATTCGCAGGACGCCTGTCGTTCTTCTTCGCCATTGGCATGAACTTCTTCATGGAGGCCGCAAAGCTGCGCGCTGCGCGCTTGCTGTGGCATCGTGTGATGGAAGAGTTCGAACCAAAGCTCGAAAAATCCAGCATGCTGCGCACCCATTGTCAGACCTCTGGTGTGTCTTTGCAGGAACAGGATCCTTATAACAATGTGGTGCGTACAGCCTATGAGGCCATGGCGGCTGCGCTTGGTGGCACGCAATCTTTGCACACCAACGCGTTGGATGAAGCGATTGCTTTGCCCACGGATTTCTCGGCGCGTATTGCACGCAATACCCAGCTGATCCTGCAAGAAGAAACCGGCATCACCAATGTGGTCGATCCGTTGGCAGGATCTTACTATGTTGAAAGCCTGACATCTGATCTGGCCGATAAAGCCTGGGCGTTGATGGAGGAGGTCGAGGAAATGGGTGGTATGACCAAGGCGGTTGCCTCTGGGATGCCCAAACTGCGGATTGAAGAATCCGCTGCCCGTCGTCAGGCCAATATCGACCGCGGTGATGAGGTCATTGTGGGCGTGAACAAATATCGTCTCGATAAGGAAGATGCCATCGATATCCTTGATGTTGACAACGTTGCCGTGCGCGAAGCTCAGGTTGCGCGTTTGACTGGCATCCGCGCAACGCGGGATGTGGCGGCGGTTGAAGGCGCCCTTGCGGCGCTTGAGGCTGGCGCATCTTCTGGCACTGGAAATCTTCTGGCGCTTGCCGTTGAAGCTGCGCGTGTGCGTGCGACGGTTGGTGAAATCAGCATGGCAATGGAAAAGGCGTTTGGTCGCCATCGCGCGGAGGTCAAAACTTTGGCAGGTGTTTACGGTGCCGCCTATGAGGGCGATGAAGGCTTTGAGAAAATCCAAAAATCTGTCGAAGATTTCGCAGAAGAAGAAGGCCGCCGCCCGCGTATGCTGGTCGTGAAAATGGGCCAGGACGGTCATGATCGTGGTGCGAAAGTCATCGCCACAGCATTTGCTGACATTGGTTTTGACGTCGATGTAGGCCCACTTTTCCAAACCCCGGAAGAGGCCGCGCAGGATGCCATCGACAATGACGTGCATATTATTGGCATCAGTTCCCAAGCGGCGGGTCACAAAACCCTTGCGCCGAAGTTGATAGAAGCTTTGAAAGCCCAAGGTGCGGGGGAAATCATTGTGATCTGTGGGGGGGTTATCCCACAACAGGATTATGATTACCTTTATAACGCAGGGGTAAAAGCCATCTTTGGTCCGGGCACCAATATCCCGGATGCGGCCGAAGATATATTGAAGATCCTGCGCGAAACTCGCTAAAGGCACCCTTCGGAACGGCCATTGGTCGCTCTCTATAGGCTGTTCGCGAAAAACACTGATGGCAGACTAGAAAACTCTCTGGTCTGCCATTGATTTGTCACATCAGCATTGTAGACCACGCGGCTTATTCTAAGGTGCGGAAAGGGGTTCCGCATCTCAATCTTTCGGAGATACAAATGAAAACGTTTTTTGCGTCAGCATTTATGATGCTGTTTGCGACCCTCGCCAATGCCTGCCCAGATTATACTCAATGGGGCCAAAGCATCCAGATCAGTGGCGATGAACTTTACAGCCCACGTCAGTATTCTGTTGTGGCCGGCGGTGACAACAACCTTGAAAACTGTAAAATTCGCGCCGCCAATTGGTCCGGCCCGCTGACCGGCCAAGTGATTTCTGCACCGGATTATTCCATCAGTGTGAATGGCATTTCTGGGTATGATCTGGAATTCCGGGTCATTGGCATCTGTGACACTGTTTTACTGATCAATAATGCTCAGGGCACGTGGTTCTATGATGATGACAGTTATGGTGATGGTGATCCGAAAGTACGTTTAAGCAACCCGGGTAAGGATGGCGTTTATGACGTTTGGATCGGCACTTTCAACGGTGCGCCTTGTGATGCGACGTTGATTGTTGAAAGTTTCTGATTTGTGAAGCCTAAAGTCAGGCGCCGCTTTGGCGTCTGACCTATACTTATCGATAAGACATTATTGTATAAAATGCTTTTGCGCAGACGTATTTGTACTGTAGCATTATACTTGGGGGAGACATATGCATAGTTTATATGGGAGGCATATATGAGATTGTTTTTAAGTGCGCTGGCTTTGTTGGCGACATCTTGGGGGGCGCAAGCCTGCCCAGATTATCAGCTTTGGGGCAATGAACGCTTCGAACTTACTGGTTCGCAACTTTACAGCCCGCATCGTTTGAATGTGGTCGCAGGCGGGCAGTATAACGTGGCAAACTGCGGGATCCGAGCGCGCAATTGGTCAGGCCCAATGCCTGGTTATATGATCAAGGAACCTGACTTTTCGATCACCGTGAGTGGTATCAAAGGTTATCAGTTGGAATTCCGGGTTGAAAGCCAATGTGATGCGACTTTGTTGATCAACACCGCTGGGGTGAATTGGTATTTCGATGATGATGACAATGGTAACGCAGATCCTAAGATCCGCCTGACCCGCCCGGCTGGGGATGGCATCTATGATGTTTGGATTGGTACGTTTGACGGTAACAACTGCAATGCGCAGCTGATCATCGAGACCTTCTGATCGCGTAAATTTTGCGCTGAAACTTGAAAAGCGGGCGGAAGGCATTGATCTTTCAGCCCGCTTTTGCATTCCTGTGGCAAAGTAACAGGAGCGCCACATGTTCACCTTCGATCACTTCGCAATTGCCGCAGAAACCCTTTCCGAGGGGGTGGAATATGTTGAAGACACATTGGGTATTTCCATGGCGGCCGGGGGCGAGCATCCGTTGATGAGCACCCATAACCGACTGCTGGGCCTGCTTGATGGGCTTTATATGGAGGTGATCGCGATCAACCCAGATGCGCCGAACCCAGGGCGTGCGCGCTGGTTCGATTTGGATAATTTCAAAGGCGCGCCTCGTATCACGAATTGGATCCTGCGGTGCGATGATTTGAAGGAGGGTATAGCCGCCGCCCCTGATGGTTCTGGCGTGCCTATTTCTTTGTCGCGCGGGGATCTACGTTGGCAGATGGCTGTACCTGATAATGGCAAGTTGCCCTTTGATAATACAGCCCCCGCACTGATTTCTTGGGAAGGCGATGCACATCCTGCGAAACGTCTGCCTGCCTCGGGATTGAGGTTATCTGGCTTTGAAGTGAGCCATCCTCAAGCCGCAGACCTTAAGGGATATTTTGGAGATACCAGCGGGCCAGATCTGAACTTTAAAACGGGCCCCGCCGGCTTTGCGGCACATTTTGATACGCCGAATGGCATAAAGGTTCTGCGATGATTGTTCGGAATGCCACCCCTGCTGACGTACCCGAGATAATCGATATCTGGAACGCCGAAATCCAATCTGGGTTTGCCACATTCACGACGGAAGCAAAAACGACAGACGCCTTGATTGCACGCCTGCAAACCCCTTGGCCATTTTTGGTGGCCGAGGCGTCGGGGCAGGTTGCTGGCTTCGCTTGTGTAGGAAAGTTTCGCGACGGGCCGGGATATAAATATACGGCAGAGAGCACCATCTATCTTGCTCCGGAAGCGCAGGGTCTGGGCGGCGGGCGCCTGTTGATGCAAGAGCTTGAGGCGCGCCTGCGGGCGCAGAGCATCCACACGCTGATTGCTGCGATTTCCGGTGAAAATCCAGATGCTTTGGGTTTCCATCGTTCGATGGGCTTTGAGAATGGCGGGATCCTGCCGCAAGCTGGGCGAAAACACAAAAACTGGCTTGATCTTCACCTTTTGTTCAAGCACCTCTGATCTCGCGGGACATTGCCCGCGATTGCCTTTAGGATTGTGGCATGAATATTTGGACACGTATAAGCGATGCACTTTCTGCACTTGCAGCTGGCGAAAGCCTGTCTGAAGTCTTTGAAAAACTGCGTGCTGCGCCGGAACGGTCGGTCGCTTTTACCATTGCTGTGATTGCCCTTGGTGCGAAGATGGCAAAGGCTGATGGCAAGGTTACCCGTGATGAGGTGGCCGCTTTTCGTGAAGTTTTTCAGATCAGTGCGGAAGATGAGATACAGGCTGCGCGGGTTTTTGATCTTGCGCGTCAAGACGTTGCGGGTTTCGAAACCTATGCCGAACGCATTGCGCGGATGTTTGATGAAAAAGATGGGCGTATCTGTTTTCTGATGGAAGGCCTGTTTCACATCGCCGTTGCCGATGGCGTGTACCATCCGAACGAAGACGTATTTTTGAACCGGGTTGCCGAAATTTTTGGTATGAGCGAGCTTGAGTTCCGATCTCTTCGCACGCGGTTTGTGCCCGATACGGATGCCAACCCTTATGATGTTTTGGGCGTCACAACGCAGACCCCGATGGCCGATATTCGCAAGACTTGGCGTAAAATGGTGCGGGAAATGCACCCGGATCTCGTGATGGCGCGGGGCCTGCCACAGGAAGCGGTAATACTGGCTGAGAAACGTTTGGTTGCGATCAATTTGGCCTGGGAAGAAATTCAGTCTCTGCACCAGTCAGAGCCCGCCTGATGCGGATTGCCACATGGAATGTTGAATGGTTCAATTCGCTTTTTGATGCGAAAGATCAACCTGTTTCAGATCAGAAATGGTCGGGTCGCTGGAATGTGAAACGCAACGCACAGTTGGATGCGATTGCCCATGTTTTACGGGAAATTGGCGCCGATGCCGTGATGGTGATCGAAGCGCCAGACAGCTATGCGAAACGGTCATCGACCAAGGCGCTTGAGAACCTAGCCACGAGATATAACCTGCGCCTATCAAAGGCAATCAGCGGATTTGCTAATGAAACACAGCAGGAAATCACCCTGATGTATGACCCCGCGAAGCTAATCGTGGAACATGACCCAAAAGGGGCGCTGACGGCTGGTGGCACCACTTCCCCCCGGTTTGATACCGAATTTTCGATGGACCTTGACGTGGATGCCTCGCCAGAAAAAGTCGTATTTTCGAAACCTCCGCTAGAACTATCTGTTGTGACCAAGGCGGGTAACGCGCTGCGTCTGATTGGTGTGCATGCGAAATCCAAGGCACCACATGGGGCGAGAACGAACAGTGCAGCGCGGCGGATATCCATTGAAAACCGCCGCAAGCAGCTGGCGCAATGTGTCTGGATTCGCAAGCGGGTGGAAGAACATCTGACGGCAGGTGACGACTTGATTGTGTTGGGTGATTTCAATGATGGCCCAGGCTTGGACGAATTTGAGAAGCTTTTTGGCCGCTCTGGGGTTGAGGTAGTTTTGGGGGAGGCCGGGAACAATTGTCTGTTTGATCCCCATGCGCGCCAAGCACTTTTGCGGCGCGGAATTGCAATCCCGACCACGTCGCGCTTCTTTCTTCGGAACGAAAATCGCTACCTTTCCGCGTTGTTGGATTACATCATGGTCTCGGCCAATCTGCGCAAGTTGAAACCGTCTTGGCGCATCTGGCATCCGTTTGATGATGGCGACTGCTACCGCGATGAAAAACTGCGCGAATCTTTGCTGGCGGCGTCGGATCACTTCCCGGTGACCTTGGATATTGATCTCTGACCCTTAAAGAATCACCCATATTGCCCTATATTGAGCGTATGAAACAGATTGCTACATTTGGGCTTATTGCAGCCCTAAGCTTCGCTGCGCCTGCTGTTCAGGCCGAGGAGCCCGTCCCCACTGAGGAAGGCTTTGGCCTAATGGAAGAGGGCGCAAAACTGCTTTTGCGCGGCCTCTTAGAGGAAATTGAACCGGCGCTGGAAGGCTTAGAAGGGCTTGCGCTTGAAATGGGCCCTGCCATGGAAGAATTGCGCGGTATGATCGGCGACTTCTCTGCTTATGAACTGCCAGAAGTATTGCCCAATGGTGACATCATCATCCGACGCAAATTCCCGTTGGAACCGGAAGGCGACCCTTCCGAAACAGAGATCTAGGCGGCTGATAACACAGATTTTTTCCGCTTTAGCTGGGTTTCCGCATCAAGAGAAGCCGCCAGCGATTTAAATCGCGCTTCGGCCACTTCACCAAATAGGTCTCGGCCTTCTTTTGTCAGGGCAAGTTCAAGTTGTTTTTTCATGGGAAACAGCTTCATCGCTGCTAATTCATTCGGGCTTTTGACCGAGAACATGGCGCCAAAACGCATGGCCTTGCCGAGGATTTCAGCATCTTTGATTTCGCGCTCGGTCAGCAGGGCAAATAATTCTTCAAAGCGGGAACCATCGCGGTTGTTTTTATAGCGATGCAGCAGAGATAGCCCCAGAAAAATACGTTCACGATGGCGCAACCCGCCAAGGTTGGCCCGGGTGGCATTGTCAAAACAGACCTCAGCACGGAAATCAGGATGGGCCCGCCAGGTCACGTCATGCAGCAAGCAGGCGGCTTTGATCAGGCGCTGGCGTTCCGCATTGGAGGATTTGAATAACGGTTGGATGAATTCATACAAGGCCTTGCCAAAACCAGGCATGCGAGCGTCTTTGACCTCGGCGAAGCGGCATGCTTCGATCAGCGGATCACGGTGACGCAGGCGTTCCGGCATTTGTTCATAGAGCATACCCTCGCGGATGCCGTAAGACGAGACCGCGATGTCGCGCGGTTTGAAGGTGCGCACCAATTGCTTCAACACGCGACTGGCTTCAGGTACCAAAATCATCCGAGCTTGAGAGGTGCCGGTACGGGCGCGCAGTTCCTCAAGGTCGTTTTCTTCGATCCATTTAACCGTATCCATCACAGATTTTGGCGTCATGCGATATTCATGCAGAACCGTCAGGGGATACCCGCGACGTTCCATATCAAGCCGTGCAATCGCCCGCCAAGAACCGCCAACCAAATAAAGACGTTCATATTCGCCCGGCATTGCAGCACGCAGTTCTTCAACGCCGGTTTTGATGTGTTCCTTCAGGCCCTTTCTGCCGCCGCGAATGGCTTTCAGCTTTAGCGGGCCTAGGGCAGAGGTTACGGTCGCGCCAACTTCGCCTTCAGAAACAGCAGCGAGTTCCATAGAAGAACCACCAATGTCACAGACCAGCCCTCGGGCCGTTGGCCAGCCCAGAAGCACACCTTGGGCGGAAAGGCGCGCTTCCTCTAGGCCGTCAATGACTTGGATGGTTAACCCGGTTTCAAGCAGGACTTCAGCGCAGAAATCTGGCCCGTCTTCGGCTTCGCGCACCGCGGCGGTTGCAACGGCTGTTAGCTCCTCTAAGCCCATGCCTTTCGCCAATTGTTGGAAGCGACGGATCGCCGATAATGCGCGCGCTCGACCCGTGACCGACAGCTTGCCAGTTTCGGGCAATCCGGCCCCTAAGGCACACATGATTTTTTCGTTGAAGAAGTAAGCGGGAGAACGCGCCGCACCATCAAACACCACCATCCGAACAGAGTTGGATCCGACATCAACAACCCCTACACGCGATAGATCCCGCGTGGCCGGGTCTTCAAAAATCGGGCGTCCGAACAGGCCCCAGTCATCTCGTAAGGCACTGTCACCGCGGGTGGATTTTTTCTGGCGAGTCATATTGTTTCCGCTGCTATGCGTCTAGATTTTGAAATGCGTGATGGGTCTTGGTCAACGGGGCATTCTGTCCAGGGGGTGTGTATTTTTCAGTCGTCGTGGCTGTGTGTGAGCTGTGGCACATCTGATGCACCAGCGCTGCCACGACCAGAGAGCGAGGGGTTTTCCATGAAAAAGCGGTGGCAGTTGAAGGGGCGGGCGTCTTGGGAAAATTCCGGACGCGTGAAGCAGCCATCGGCGGCCATTACCCAGCTTTGTGCCTCATCCGCGAGATTTGCCGCCATGATTTGGCTGACAATTTGGGCTTTTACTGTGGCGTTGGTGATCTCGACCAAGGTTTCAACCCGACGGTTCAGGTTGCGCCCCATCCAATCGGCGGAAGACATATAGACACGCGCTTTTTTATTGGGCAAATCCGCGCCGTTGCCAAAGCAAACGATGCGGGAATGTTCCAGAAAACGGCCTACGATGGATTTCACACGGATGTTCTCAGACAGGCCTTTGATGCCCGGGCGCAACCCGCAGATGCCACGCACCACAAGGCTGATTTTTACACCATCTTGGCTGGCGGCATAAAGCGCGTCGATCACTTCCGGTTCGGTCACGGAATTCATCTTGGCCCAGATTTCAGCGGGCTTACCTTCGCGCGCGAAAGCGGCTTCACGCGCAATCATTTCCAGCAGGCGGGGTTTCAGCGTGAGCGGTGAAATGGCGAGGTTTTCAAGCGCCTGAGGTTGGGCATACCCCGATAGATAGTTGAATACACGTGTCGCATCACGACTTAGTTTGGCATCACAAGTGAAAAGGCTGAGATCAGTGTAAATCCGGGCCGTGATAGGGTGATAATTGCCGGTGCCATAGTGGGTATAGGTGACCAATTTATCACCCTCGCGTCGCACCACGATGGAAATTTTCGCATGGGTTTTCAGATCAAGAAATCCGTAAACCACATGGGCACCCGCACGTTCCAAACGGCGGGATTGGCGGATGTTCGCGGCCTCATCAAAGCGCGCTTTCAGCTCAACCAAGGCGGTGACAGATTTGCCATCTTCCGCAGCTTCGCACAGGGCGCTGACGATGGGTGAATTCTCTGATGTGCGATATAGGGTCTGTTTGATCGCCACGACATTCGGATCACGCGCGGCTTGTTGCAGAAAACGTACCACCATGTCAAAGGTTTCATAGGGGTGATGCAGCAACATATCCTTCTGGCGGATCGCAGAAAACATATCGCCGTCATGATCTTGGACGCGTTCGGGCACACGCGGTGTGAAGATTGGCCAAAGTAGGTCAGGGCGCTGATCAATCACCAATTCCGAGAGATCGGCAAGGCCGATCATGCCGGTGATTTCGATCAAATCCTCAGTGGTTGCGGGCAGTTCTTCCATAATCATTTTGCGCAATCCACGCGGCGCACCGGCGGAAAGTTTCAGACGGATCACTTGGCCACGCCGACGCCGTTTCAAGGCGACCTCAAACTCGCGTACCAGATCTTCGGCTTCGTCTTCGACCTCAAGATCACTGTCACGCAACACGCGGAAGGCGCAGGACCCTTTGATTTTATAACCGGGGAATAGTTGTTCAATATGCAGCAGCAGATGCTCTTCCAATGGCAAGAAACGCAAACTGCCATTGTTTGAAGGAAGGGCGACAAAACGGTCAATCTGATGTGGCACTGGTAACAGCGCCTGCAAAGGGCGTTTGTCGTTTCTACGTTCAAGTTGCAAGGCTAGGGCAAAGCCCGCGTTGGGGATGAACGGGAAAGGGTGTGCGGGGTCAATCGCGAGGGGTGAAAGAACGGGAAACACTTCGTTCAGGAAGTGTTCTGCCAAGTATTTCTGATCGCTGGACGATAAATCGTCACGGGTCAGCAGATGAATATCGGCAACTTCCATCTCGCCGCGCAACACATCCCATGTGTCTTGCTGGCGACCCATCAAGGTGCGAGCATCGGCGTTGATCAGTTCAAGCTGTTCCGCAGGAGTCAGACCGTCGGCAGCGGGGGTGGTGTTGCCGGCTTGAGCCAATTCACGCAGGCCAGCCACGCGCACGGTGTAGAATTCATCAAGGTTTGTCGCTGAAATAGACAAAAAACGTAGCCGTTCCAGCAGGGGCACACGTGGATTGCAGGCCTCTTCCAATACGCGCCAATTAAAGGCCAACCAGCTGAGTTCACGATTGAAAAATCGCTTGGGCCCGGTGAAGTCAGCCTCAGGCAAATCGACAGGGGCGGGGAAATCCGCTTTGAGAAAATCGCTATTGGTCATTGTATCGGTCATAGGCTTCTCTTGGTGAATAAGTGTGAAGCTTTCGTGACATTATGGTGTCTCGGCAGCAATTTTGTCTAGAACTTCCCCAGCCAGACGTCGTCCGATGGGTTTACCGCGCGCCAAGGCCTCGTCATCCAAGGCCTGCACCAGATGGTGAACAGCGGCAAAGCTACGTTCCATCCGTGTAATGAGATAATCAAGCACCGGCGCTTTGACCTCAACCCCACGATCATTGAACAGCTTTACTATCACCTGCATCAGCAACATATCATCAGGCGCATCAATGCGAATTGCGGGTGTGCCCTGCATTCGGCTTTTGAGATCGGGCAGGGCAATGGGCCAATGCGCGGCTTCTACACGACCAGTGATCAGTAGGGGCTGATGGTTGGCAAGGGTTAGGTTGTGCAAATGGAACATCGCGCGTTCAAGATACGGATTTCCTGCAATGTCTTCGATGTGTTCCACGGCCAAGGGGGCACTGGCAAGCGCTTCGATATCAGCGGTGTTTAACCTGCGGGCGTCTGTTATCACGGCATTCACGTCTTGCGCCCAAACATGGGTTAGATGTGTTTTACCACTGCCCGCTTCGCCGATCAGCGCCAGCTTGCCCGCAGGCCATGTATGGGGATTTTCAAGCGCCGCAACCGCGATGGCATTGCTGGCCGAGACCAGAAAGTCATCCCGTCCAAGGGCGGGGGCAAGAGGCAAATCAAAGCTAAGCTGCATGATCATTCGGTATCGGTATTTTCGGGCGGTATCTGTGCGTAACGTTCCTGCCCTTGATACAAACGGCTGCCTTCATATTGTGAAATCGCAAAGCGAACGATTACCCCAATAGCGGCGGCAACTGGCACGGCGACTAACATGCCGACAAAGCCAAAGACGGTGCCAAAAGCCGAAAGCGAAAAAATTAGCCAGACGGGGTGTAGGCCCACGGAAGAGCCCACAAGTTTCGGGGTCAGCACATTGCCTTCCATCATCTGGCCAACGGCAAAAATCGCGGCGACGGCCCCGATAGACCACCATTCACCCCAGAATTGAAACAGGGCAAGGCCGATCGCTAATGCGCCGCCAACCAAGGCGCCAATATAGGGAATGAAGGTCAGAAGCCCGGCAATGAAACCGGCAACCAAACCAAAACTTAGACCTACAATCATCAGCGAAACCGCATAAAACGTACCAAGGATCAGACAAACGGTGCTTTGGCCGCGTACAAATGAGGCCAGCGTTGCGTTAATCTGGCGCGCAAGCTGGCGCACGACGGGGGCGTGATCTCGGGGCAGCAATTGGTCAATGCGTTCCACCATGTGATCCCAATCAAGCAACAGGTAAAATGCAACAACTGGCGTGACCACGAGGAGAACAACAATGTTGATAACGCTCTGCGCGGAACTTAACAAAGCTTGCAAAAGCTCTCCGCCTTTGGACTGAACCGTTTCACCGATTTTCGCAAGAGACTGGCTGATTGCGCTGTCATCGTTCAGAAGGTCGGGGAAATGTTTGCTTAGGAAGGCTTTAAGTTCGGTGAACAATTGCGGCGCTGTATCAACAAGCAAGACAGCTTGGTTGATCAGGGTTGGCACGATCGTCAGAATCATTAGGGCGAAGGAAAGAACCGCCACAAGGGAAATCACAACCGTGGCGGCAACCCGGGATAGGCCCGCGTTTTCAAGTCTGTCAGCCACCGGATCTAGGAAATATGCGACAGCACCGCCTAAAATAAAGGGCAAGATCACGTCGCTTAGATACCAAAGCGTTACTAGAAAAACAGCCGAGGTTATGCCCCAGTATTTAAGCTGACTTTGAACCGGTAGGCCCATTGCGCTCTCACTTTATAATGTCAATTAACTCATTCTTTCATCGCAGCCCTGAAGGTGCAATGCAAACCTACGCCGCTTTGTCATATTGCAGAGTTCACGGCGACGTGAGCAGTCGTGCGCAATCGTTACCCGCATTTACGCGTCTGCGTATTGAAACCCTGAGTAGGTGGGAGTATTTGGGTACCTTCGAAAGCGACAGGACTTTCTGAAGTGTAAGCAAACCCTCAGACTCGTAAGGAATATGACAATGAAAACCGTAATCGCATCCATCTTGGCTCTTACCATCGCTGTTCCTGCTTTTGCTGGTGTAAAAGAGGTCGAAGCACATTTCGCACAAGACAACCACGGTATTGAGAGTGTTGTTATTGTAGCTTCCGCTCCGCTGACTGCGAAGGCAGCTGCGATCTTTGTACTCTTAGCATCCGAAGCTGGCACAGGTATTGAGACACAATCTGTGCCACATGTTGGCATGACCGCATCTTCCAAAGGTGGCGTGAACGCCGTTGCCGCAGCTTGGTTTGCAGCACAATCTGCTGCTGATTAACCACTACAAATACAAACAAGATGACGAAAAACATAAGCCCCCAGAGGAAACTCTGGGGGCTTATGTTGTTTAAAAGCGGAAGGGCTTAGTTGGGGATATCGCCTTCGACACCTTCAACATAGAACCCCATGCCGGCGAGCGTGCCATCGTCAGCAGTTTCGCCTTCAGCCAACCAAACAGAACCGTCTTGTTTGTTCAGCGGGCCGGTGAATGCGTGGTATTCGCCAGAAACGATTGCATCAGAAACGGCCTGTGCTTCGGCTTGGACTTCGGCTGGAACGCGGTCAGAGAACGCACCGATTTTCACCATGCCTGCATCGATACCATCCCAAGTGCTTGTGGATTCCCAAGTGCCGTCAATTGCGGCTTGAACGCGTGCAATATAGTAGGGCTCCCAGTTGTCGATGATGGATGACAGACGCGCGGTTGGGCCGAACTGCGTCATGTCAGATGCTTGGCCAAACGCCATGATGCCGCGTTCTTCAGCGATGGTCATAGCTGCTGGGGAATCGGTGTGCTGCATGATCACGTCAACGCCTTGTTCGATCAGCGCAGTTGCCGCATCGGCTTCTTTCGCTGGGTCAAACCATGTGTAAACCCACACAATTTTGAATTCGACGTCAGGGTTCACTTTCTGCGCGTGGATGTAAGCCGAGTTGATGCCACGGATCACTTCAGGAATTGGGAACGACGCGATATAACCCACTTTGTTGGTTTCGGTCATGCGGCCGGCGATGGTGCCGATTACTGCGCGACCTTCATAGAAGCGGGCGGAATAGGTGGAAACGTTTGGAGCGTTTTTATAACCTGTTGCGTGCTCAAAGCGCACGTCAGGGAATTTGGCGGCAACGTTGATGGTTGGGTCCATGTAGCCGAAAGACGTGGTGAAGATCACATCGCTGCCGGACAGAGCCATTTGTGTCAGAACGCGTTCAGCGTCGGCCCCTTCAGGAACGGATTCAACGAAAGTGGTTTCAACCGCTTCACCGAAATGTTCTTCAACCGCTTGGCGGCCTTGGTCGTGCTCATAGGACCAGCCAAAGTCGCCGACTGGGCCAACATAGACAAAGCTAACCTTCAGTGGATCGTCAGCAAATGCAGCGCCACCAAGGCCCAGTGCCACCGCGGCACCAGCCAGAATTGATTTTACAGGTTTCATGTAGTTCTCCCATTTTTGTTGTTAGGTTTATTTTTTTCGTCTTCTTTAAGCGGTCGCACATTGGTCTGTGTTTCCAGCAAGGCCGTGGTGATGATCGCTGATGGTACAGCAACAATTCCCAAACCGATAAATAGCACAATTGCGGTGAAAAAACGGCCGCCTCCGGTGATGGGCACCATGTCACCATATCCCACGGTTGTGAAAGAAGCGATTGCCCACCAAAAGCTTTCGGGAATTGAAGAGAAAACATTAGGTTGGGCGTCGTGCTCAAACAGGTAGATGCCCACAGAACTGATATAAAGCATCATGCCTGCCAATATTCCAAAGACGTATAGTTCGCCCTTCACCAGATGTAATGCGTCGCGTAGGCGAAACAGGATCAATGAGGAATGAAAGGGTTTTAACATCCGCATCATCCGCATCAGACGCAGGGTGCGCACGGCTTGCCATTGTGGATTCAAAAAGGCCAAGGCCGGGGCGCAGGACAGCAGGTCAATGATCCCCCAGAAACTGAGCATGTAGCGCAAAGGATGTTCCGAACAACACAGCTTTAGAATGTATTCGCAGACAAATGCGAACAGGATCACCACTTCAAACCAATACAGTGTTGCCGTTAGCCAAGCGGGCACCCCTGGCACGGTTTCCAGCGCAATCGCAACCGCTGACAAGCCTATCATCACGTTCATCGCGGTTGCGACGCTGTGGCCAACAACCGGATGATCCCCGTCAAGAACTTGAATGATATCGCGGCGTGTCAGCTGCAAAAGAACCTCTTAATGTGTTGCGTGGAACACTTTGCCAAGAGAGGCAGGTGCATTCATCGCAGCTTTGTTTTTATCGGCTGACATAATCACCAGAACCACAATCGTGATCACATAGGGCGACATCGACAGATATTCGACGGGAATATCCACGCCAGCGGCTTGAAGGTAAAGCTGCAAAAAGGTCACGCCGCCAAACAGCCACGCGCCCAACAGCACACGCCAGGGTTTCCAACTGGCGAAAACCACAATCGCCAAAGCGATCCAGCCCGCACCGGCGGTCATGCCTTCGGTCCATTGTGGAACCCGAACAAGGCTGAGGTAGGCACCGCCAAGGCCAGCACAAGCGCCGCCAAACATGATCGCCAACAGACGGATGCGTACAACTTTATAGCCAAGCGCATGGGCGGCATCGTGGTTTTCACCAACCGCACGCAGGATCAGACCAATGCGAGTATATTTCAGCACCGCCCAGGTGGCTGCAACAATCGCAATCGCCAGATAAACCATCAGATCATGACTGAACAGAATTGGGCCAACGACAGGCAGATCAGACAGGATTGGTAGGTCAAGCTTTGGTGTCGAGGGGGGTTTAATACCAGCATAGCTTTGGCCCAGAAGTGCTGAGAAACCGAGACCAAACAACGTCAGTGCAAGCCCCGTAGCAACTTGATTTGACAGGAAGAACTGCGTCAGGATGCCAAACAGCAACGACATGACTGCGCCACCAATCGCCGCCGCACACATGCCCAAAAATGGACTGCCAGTGTTGACGGTAATCATAAAGCCGCAGATCGCGCCAAAGATCATCATGCCTTCTACACCAAGGTTCAGAACCCCGGCTTTTTCGACCACCAGCTCGCCAATGGCGGCGAACATGATGGGGGTTGCAGCGATCATCATCGTGGTGATTAGAACCACAGGGTCAAACGAGGAAAGATCCATTACGCGGCCTCCGTTCCAAATTTTATTTTAAAGTTTGTGAGCACATCCATCGCCAGCAGGAAGAATAACAACATCCCCTGAAATGCTTGGATTGCGGCGGCCGGGATAGACATTTGCAATTGTGCCAACTCGCCGCCGATATACGTCAGCGCCATTAGCAACCCGGCCAGTAAGATACCGACGGGATGTAGGCGGCCTAGAAAGGCCACGATGATTGCAGTGAATCCGTATCCGACGTTGAATTTATCAGTGATCTGGCCCGCAGGACCGGTGACTTCAAACAGGCCAGCAAGCCCGGCAAGCCCGCCGGAAATTCCCATACAGATCACGATCAGACGGTTTGGCCGTACTGATGCAAATCGCGCAGCCCGGGGGCTTTCACCTGTCAAACGTATTTGGAAGCCAAGGATGTGACGAGACAGCAATATATAGGCCGCAATCACTGCGACGATTGCCGCCATCACGCCCCAATGTGCGCCGGTGCCTACGATCAATTCGGGGTTAGATGTTGCGGGATAATGCGCCAAGTTGCGCGATCCGGGGAAACCATGACCTTCGGGGTTTTTCAGCAACCCATTGGCCATTGATTTCAGGATCTCCTGGGCGACATAGACCAACATCAAAGACGTCAGGATCTCATTTGTGTTGAATTTCGTTTTTAATATCGCCGGGATCATTGCCCAAAGCGTGCCGCCAATCGCGCCGGCAATCACCATTAGCGGAAAGATGATCCACAGTTCCGCGGGGTAAAACGCTAGGCCGGTTGCCGCGCCAAAAATCGCACCCATGATGTATTGGCCTTCTGCGCCAATGTTCCAGATGCCTGCCCGGAAGCCCAAGGATAGGCCGATTGCGATTAGAATCAACGGCCCGGCTTTAACCAGCAGTTGTGGTCGGGAATAACTGGCGAATTCACCAAATATGGGATCCCAGAAGATGATGCGGATCGCCTCCAGCGGATCTTTTCCTAGGGCTGCAAACATGATGCCGCCCGCGATCATAGTTAGGGCAACCGCCAGCAAAGGTGCTGCCAATGACCATTGTTTTGAAGGGGTTGCGCGTTTCTCTAGCCGGATCATGCGGGCTCTCCTTCGTTGTGGTGGGAATGTGCAACTTCCATGCCGTGGGCACCGCCCATCATTAGGCCAATTTCATCCACGGTCAGGCCTTGTGCCGGACGGGCATCTGATAGTGCGCCTTCGTTTAAAGCCGCGAAACGATCGGAAATTTCCATTAATTCATCCAAATCTTGGCTGATCACGATGATTGCCGCGCCTTTGGCCGCGAGATCCAGTAAAGATTGTCGGATTGCGGCGGCGGCAGAGGCATCAACACCCCAAGTTGGTTGGTTCACGACCAATACGTCAGGATCTTGGAGCACTTCACGCCCGACTACGAATTTTTGTAGATTACCACCAGAGAGCGAGCGAGCCGCATTGGCAGATCCGGGTGTGCGTACATCGAAATCTTTGATAATCTCGCGCGCAAAATCCCGCGTCGCGCCCCAGTCAACGAAACCAGAACTCGTGAGATTTTTGCGGACAGCACCAGTCAAAAGCGCATTTTCAACAAGGCTCATATCAGGCGCAGCTGCATGACCTAGGCGTTCCTCTGGGGCGGCCAAGATCGCAAGTTTGCGCCGTTCGTTTGGCGTCAACTCCCCTACAGATGTGCCTTTCACAGTCACTGCACCGTGGCTTGTTTTGGCTTCGCCAGAAATGGCGGCCAGTAATTCGTCCTGACCATTGCCCGCAACGCCGCCAATGCCCAGAATTTCACCTGCGCGCACTTCAAGGCTGACATTTTTCAGGCTGGTGCCAAAAGGGTTCGCGCTGGCGATCGACAGGTTATCAATTGCCAAGACAATCTCGCCCAAATCTTTGACCGCGCGTTCTGGCACATGCAGTACCTCACCAACCATCATTTCTGCCAATTCACGTGCAGATTTCTCGCGCGGTGTGCAATTGCCAACCACCTTACCAAGACGCAAAACAGTTGCCTCGTCACATAGGCTGCGAATTTCCTCAAGTTTATGAGATATATAGAGAATCGCGGTGCCTTCTGCTGACAGCTGTCGTAGGGTTTGGAATAAGATTTCAACCTCTTGCGGGGTTAAAACGGATGTTGGTTCATCCATAATCAGCAATTTTGGATCTTGCAAAAGACAGCGAATGATTTCGACTCGTTGACGTTCGCCAGCCGATAGATTGCCAACCACTGCACTGGGATCAAGCGGCAGACCGTATTCTTCGCTGACGTCTTTGATCCGTCGGGCAAGTTCGCTCTGCTTTGGTGGTTTCTCCATGCCAAGCGCGATATTTTCCGCAACATTTAGCGCATCAAAAAGAGAGAAATGTTGAAACACCATGGCGATGCCATCAGCGCGTGCAGCACGCGGTTCAGCCGGCTCGTAAGCTTGCCCACGCAGGGTCATCGTGCCGCTGTCAGGTTTCACAAGGCCATAGATCATTTTCACGAGCGTCGATTTGCCCGCGCCGTTTTCCCCCAACAGGGCATGCACTTCGCCTTCGTGGATTTTGAAGCCAACATTATCATTGGCGACCACGCCAGGATAGGCTTTGGTCAAACCATCCAGATGCAAAAGTATCGGTGCTTTCTGCGCCTCACTCATGATGCGATTTCTCCCGTTTTATCCGTGATGCGATCTGATGTCGCTTTGCTGTCATATGCCAGCAGTTGTATTGCAACGCCAATAGCAATTTGTGTGGGGTGCTTCCCTGTCTCAGGGTTCCCAATGGGACAGAGGATCTGGCTGATCTTGGTAGCGTGATGCCCCATCTCTTTCAGGCGCTTCTGAAAACGCACCCATTTCGTGGCTGAACCGATCAATCCGCAACTGGCAAAACCTTGGTGCAGCAACCCATCACAAAGACGAAGGTCAATGTCATGGCTATAGGTGACGATGATATGATGCGCGTCTTTTGGGGCTAAGGTTAAGGCCTTGACCATATCTGACGCCAGCAAGGGGCTGGTGTCTGCGGGGAGATTTTCTGGAAAACGTGTTTCCTGGGTATCGATCATCGTCACGTCAAAATTGGGAAGAGGCGCCATAACCGTGGCAATCGCGCGCCCAACATGACCTGCCCCCCAAATCCATAAGGGCTGCCCATGTGTTTTCTCAGTTTGCGTATTTGCGATGAAATCCAGCACAACAGTTCCACCGCAACATTGCCCAAGGTTGGGGCCAAGCGGCATGGTGCGGCGGCTTTGTTTCTTACCTTCGCGCAGCATGTCACGTGCGATTTTTGCGGCTTCCCACTCTAAGGCGCCGCCACCGATTGTGCCGTCTTGCCCCTGTGCAAAGATTCGCATTTCGGTCCCGGCTTCGCGCGGCACGGAACCATAGGTCTGTGCGACGCTGATTGTGATCCAGTCGCTCATGAGCGCACCCGGTTCACAGCTGCCAGTACTTGTTCTGCAGTGGCAGGGGCTTGAAGGTCGGCGTATTTTACCCCATCCCCACAGGCTGCAACCGCATCCGACAGCGCCATTAAGGCGGAAATTCCGTGCATGAAGGGCGGCTCACCCACTGCTTTGGAGCGATAAACCGTTTCAACCGGGTTTTGGTTTTCATAAAGCGCGACGTTGAACACATCGGGGCGGTCCGAACAGGCTGGAATTTTATAGGTGCTTGGCGCGTGAGTACGCAAACGACCTTTGTCATCCCAAACGAGTTCTTCCGTGGTTAACCAGCCTGCACCCTGAACATAAGCACCCTCAACCTGGCCAATATCCAGCGAGGGGTTCAGGCTATTGCCCGCGTCATGCAAAATATCAGTGCGTAAGATCCGGTTTTCACCTGTTAGTGTGTCGATCACCACTTCACTCACAGATGCGCCGTAAGCGAAATAATAGAACGGCCGCCCATGCCCTTTGATACGATCCCAGGAAATTTCCGGTGTTTTGTAAAATCCGGTGGAAGACAAGCTAATCCGGTTTTCATATGCAATCTGCGCAGCTTTGGCGAAGCTGATGCGCTGGTTTCCAACATGTACCTCACCACCGTCAAAACGAATCGTGTCGGGCGCGGCTTGGTAATATTGTGCCAGAAATTCCGCCATCCGATCGCGGATGGTGTCGCAAGCGATTTGCACGGCCATGCCGTTCAAGTCTGCCCCGGATGAGGCTGCGGTGGCAGATGTATTTGGCACCTTTGCGGTATCTGTCGCGGTGATTTTCACCACATCCATTCCCACACCAAAACGACTGGCGGCAACCTGCGCCACCTTCTGGAACAGACCTTGGCCCATTTCTGTGCCGCCGTGGTTCAGTTGGATAGAGCCATCCTGATACACATGTACCAGCGCACCCGCTTGGTTCAGGTGGGTCAGTGTGAAACTGATCCCAAATTTCACAGGCGTCAGCGCTAGACCCTTTTTCAGGATGTCATTTTTGGCGTTCCATTCAGTTACCGCAGCGCGTCGCTTCGCGTATTGGGCATTGTCAGAAAGCTGTGCGACCAGATCATTGATCACACAATCCGTGACCTCTTGACCATAAGGTGTGGTTTGCGGCGCGGATTTGTCAGCGATGTCCGCATAGAAATTCACCTTACGAACCTCCAACGCATCAAGCCCCAAATCGGCGGCGATATGATCGATCAAGCGTTCCATCCCCAACATGCCCTGCGGCCCGCCAAATCCACGATAGGCGGTGGCGCTTTGAGTGTTGGTTTTCAGACGGTGGCTTTCGATGCGAATATGTTCAAGGTTATAGGCATTATCCGAGTGCAGCATGGCGCGATCTGCCACAGGCAAGGATAGATCCAGTGCCCAACCACAGCGGGTCATTTGCAAAAACTCTACGCCCTGGATGCGCCCGTTGGCATCCACGCCCGCACGATATTGAATGCGAAAATCATGGCGCTTGCCGGTGATCATCATGTCGTCATCACGGTCATAGCGCATTTTGCAAGGACGTCCGGTTTGACGTGCCGCAATCGCGCAAGAGACGGCCAAAGCGTTACCTTGGCTTTCTTTTCCGCCAAATCCACCGCCCATACGACGGATTTCCACCCGCACTGCATGCATTGGCAGGCCAATGGCGTGGGCTACCTTATGCTGAATTTCCGTCGGGTGCTGGGTGGAGGAGGAGATATACATATCGCCACTCTCGCCCGGCACTGCGAGTGCGGCCTGACCTTCGAGATAGAAATGTTCCTGTCCGCCCATCTCAAACTGGCCTTCGACCACGCGGGGGGCGTTCTTAATTGCCGTTCCAGCGTCGCCTTTTGACCAAATACGTGGCCCATCTTCAAAGCGGCTATTGGCTGCAAGCGCCTGATCCAAGGTCAGAAGCGCTGGTTTCTCAGCGATCTCAACCTTGCCCAAGCGCGCGGCTTTGCGCGCCGCCAAATGGCTGTCAGCCACGACCAGAAAGATCGGCTGACCAAGGTAGTGCACCGTTCCCGTCGCCAATAGTGGTTCGTCATGGATAGAGGGGGACACATCGTTTTCAAACGGTAGATCATCGGCGACCAATACAGCGACCACGCCGGGGGCAGCACGCACGGCAGCTAGATCTATTGCGATAATGTCGCCATGGGCGACCTCAGAGGTGCCAAAGGCCAGATGCAAGGTGTTTGCAGGCATCGGAATGTCATCAACATAACGCGCCTGTCCCGTCACATGCAGTTTTGCGGCGTCATGGGGAAGGGGTTTTGTAACGCTCATGATGTCACCTCCAACACAGAAACCGTTTTGCCCATGGCGTCATTCATATAGCGACGTAGCATATTTTGCGCGGCTTCTAGGCGATAGTCGGCACTGGCGCGCATATCGCTCATCGGGGTGAAATCCTTGCTGAATTCTGCGCAGGCGGCCTCGATTGTGTCTGTTGTCCAAGGTTTGCCATTGAGGGCGTTTTCCACATGGGTTGCACGTTTCGGTGTGCCCGCCATGCCGCCGAAAGCGATGCGTACGTCCGTCATGACTTTACCATCACCATAAATATAGATCGCGCCAAGAACGGCGGAAATATCCTGATCGAAGCGCTTTGACAGTTTATACACGCGCAAGCAGTCAGGTTGCTTGAGAATGGTAATGGCCTCAACGAACTCGCCGGGCGCGCGATCTTGTTTGCCGTAGTCGATGAAGAAATCTTCTAGCAGGATCTCCCGCCGGGTATCTCCCTTGCGTAGGTGTAACTTGGTGCCAAGTGCAATCAGGGCAGGGGGGGCGTCGCCGATGGGCGACCCATTGGCGATATTACCACCGATGGTCGCGGCGTTGCGGACTTGCGTGGAGGAGAAACGCCGCAGCATCTCACCAAAGGAAGGATAATGTTCATTCATCACGGGGCGCAGGGTCTCGATGGTGACGCCAGCCCCGACGCGAA
>Ga0209395_1000496_pt1 | contig 57113 bp, 47 predicted proteins | sample GOMGulsemesocosm_3_FD_184635 | JGI IMG/M metagenome (GOLD analysis project Ga0209395, IMG submission 184635) | Methane-oxidizing microbial communities from mesocosms in the Gulf of Mexico - GOM9D Gulf of Mexico (SPAdes) (version 2) | ecosystem: Environmental > Aquatic > Marine > Cold seeps...
TGTCGGTAACCAGTTGTCCGTGCCAAACTTCAGTGAATAACTCTTCTCGGCTAATGTTCTTTTGTGGATGTTGGCAAAAATAATATAGCAAACTCGATACTTTAGGCTCTAGTATCATTTCTCCTGACGCTGTAGAGAGTACTCTTGTATCTGCATTAAACTCAAAGTGGCCAAACGTCCAGATCATTTATTTCCCTTATTTTGTAAAGTTAACTTATTGAAAAATATATAACATCATAAAAAATTACCTAATATCATTTTAAAATCATGACTTGAATATAAACCTTAGACACAATTCTTTTCATCATAAATTGTTAAGGATCAAAAGACTATGGTTACTATTTTAAAAAAAACAAGATTTCAACAGATTATCTGCGGATTAGCAATCGTCATTATTTCGATTGTTAGTTACGCCCAAGAAATTTCCACTGCGAGTTTTATCAAACAATTGGAGCAGCAATATAAAACAACAAATATGATTAATAACTTTTCAATCCGCTATGAATCAACAGGTGCTTTTGGACCACAAAGTTATGATTATAAAAAGCCAACCATGTCGTTTAATCGAAAAATAATGGATGTAGATATAAAGAATAAAATATATTTTTTACATAATACGCGTGGTGGCTTCCCTGGCGGTTTTGTTTTTGAGACCAAAGAGTTTCAAAAAAACATGAAAAGATATCGTTATGATATTAATGGTGTTTTATATGGTAAAAGAGTACTTGAATTAGACGTTCAATTTGGCTTCCAATCTAAATTGGATGAACTTAATGAAGTGATGGATGTATTTGTTATAAGAAGCTTACTTGATAGTGCAAAGAATGGCGATAGTATCAATACAAAAATTGATGAAATGTCTAATCGAGTTATTGTTGAGCAACAAAGTAGCAGATTAGGTAAATTAACTTATCACTTTCAATTAAAATCATTAAAGCTAACATCCTTGTATAATGAAAGTAATGATCAATTATTTACCTATAGTCACCATGTCTACATTAATGGGATTGATTATGCGAGCCGTATCAACATGCAAGAAAAACATAGTGAGAGAGACTTCTTAATTGAAAGCTTTACTAAAACTATGAAAATTGAAGCGATGAAGTTGAATGTTCCAGCAGGTTATGGGCCCATTGTGGAACGAGAGAAAAAAAAACTTACAACAGAAAGTATTGCTAAAAATTTATATTTAATCAGCAATGCTGGTGATCGTTATATCGCTTTTAAAGTGGATGATAAAGGGATAATGGTTTTTGGTGCTCCAGGTTCAGATAAATTATCTATAAAAATAATGGCTCACATTCGTGAACAATTCCCGATGAAAAAAATTATCTCGGTATATGTGACACATCACCATAGTGATCATATCGACGGACTCAATGCTTACGCTCAAAAAGGCATCACTATTTTGGCTGATAGTTTGACTATCGCCGCGATAAAGTCTTATAGGCCATTTGCTAAAAACATAGATGACTTTATATTTCGCTCTTTTAAGCACAAAGAGCTAATTAATGATGTACGCTTTTATATTCCTGATAATAGTCATGCACATGGACAAAGCTTTGCCTATTTTGAACAATCGGCAATTATTTATGAAGGAGACCTACTAGAAATTCCTTTTGATAATACTATTGCGACTTACATGTCTGCAGTAGAAAGACAATTTGTTGAATTTGTACGTGCAGAGAAACTAAAAATAAAACGTATTATAGGTCATCATCGTAACGGCAATATTTCACCTGCTGTTATGAACGCTTATTACAATGCGAATACTCATGCACTAATGAAGCAATAGTCAGACAGTTACTACTGTGTACCTTATATTGCCTGAAGATGCAGTCTCAGAGTTTGATTAGGTCATCAGGCGGTGTAGCAGTATAACTAGAATGCTGAGTCCATTGTAGCGTATTATTACGCTGTACTAGTTTTTAGCTGACCTCCTGTAGGGCGAGACGAAAAATGACTGTCTACAGCGTCAGTAAGTGCTCAAATTGAACAACTATTTTTCACCTTTTATGCCTTGTACCTAATCACTATCGAGTTGCTGAATTCTGCATCTAAAAGTTGTTTGGGTGTAATCATTAAAAGTTGTCATAAATTAGTTGTCGTAACTTTTATTATTGGTTAGTTATTTTATCTTTAGCAAACAATGCCGTATGCTTAACCTTTAGACAATATGTGACCGAGATGTACGCAAATAAACAATGACTCAACAAACTTCATTATGGCAAGAACAACAATCATCAGACTTTTCTGAACTTTGTAATGCGCTATATGAACGGGAAATAAGAATATTATCAGAATTGCCTATCTTATCTGCTAGTGCTGTTCAAGGGCGACTGAAAAGTTTGCCACATTATATTAAGCGTACAGCCAATATGATGATGCATACACAAACTCCATTATCTATTGATATACAAAATGCGAGCTGGTCGGCAAAACAGGGCAGTCATATACCGTTAAGTGGTCAAGATATTAATACCGTTAATAAATGGTACCTATCTATTAATATTATGCATGGTCTTGTGGTTCCTATTTATTGTGATACTCATATACAACTAGACTCAATTGATAGGGTAGATATAGATAATTGTCGCTTTCGTACCAATGTTCATGGTTGGTTTGACCTTGCAAGCAAGGTTGACAATCAGAAAGAGTTTCATTTATTAAAGCCTAATAAAAAGGTGATGACTGCCGCTTGTGCTGGGCATAGTTGGGTGAATGATCATAAGACAAACCCACTGATCCCAAGCTTAAGAGAGCTACTTCTATCCTGTGCGATAAACTGGCGCAACTTCAAGCAACCCACTTCTCTTTAACTTTTTAGCTTTTTAACAGCTCATTTGTATTTACACCAGCGAGTACACACCTATAATAGTGCACTGTTCATTTTAGTGCTTGAGTATATTTTACTGTATGCGTGTTATCACTGTCATTTTGGTACTTTTTTTAGGTTTGCTGCAATACCGACTATGGTTCGGTAAAAATAGTGTGCCTGATTACTTAGTACTAGAAAATGAGGTTGATCGTCAACAAGTTGATAATGATAAACTCAAACAAAGAAATAAAATATTATATGCCGATACCGATGATTTAAAGTCAGGTGTCGAAGCTATTGAAGAGCGTGCTAGAAACGAATTAGGTATGATTAAAGAGGGAGAAACTTTTTTTAGAATTGTTTATCCAAGTAAAGATAAAAACCGTCATCGCAAAAAAGATCCTGCGATGAATAATCTTAAGGAAAGTCAATAACATGAAAAAAACCGAAGGGTTTGTTGTTATTGTGCCAGCCGCAGGGGTTGGAAAGCGTATGCTAAGCCAATACCCAAAACAGTATTTAACTATCGATAATGTCACCATTATTGAGCATACAGTTACACGTCTGCTATCCCATGTAGCCATAGATAAAGTTGTGATTGCTATTGGTGAAAATGATGAATACTTTGCTGATACCTCTTTGGCCAAAAATGCCAAAGTATCAGTTGTTGTTGGTGGCAAGGAAAGAGTCGACTCAGTACTTTCTAGTTTGCAGTCAATAGACAAACAAAAGTACCCATGGGTTTTGGTGCATGATGCCGCACGTCCTTGTATTACGCATCGTGACATCAGTACTCTTATTGATAATGTGTATGCGGGAAATACGGGTGGTTTATTAGCAATGCCGGTGCGAGATACTATGAAACGAGGTAAACGAGAATATGAACAATCACTCGTTATACAAACCGTTGAACGTAATGAATTATGGCACGCACTTACACCACAGATGTATCGAAGTGAAGAGCTGCAATGTGCAATAGAGCTTGCATTATCAAAGAACATAGAGATTACTGATGAGTCATCTGCTATGGAATATGCAGGATTTGATAGTCTATTGGTTGAAGGAAATGGAGATAATATCAAAATTACCCGTCCTGATGATTTAGCGCTTGCAGAATTTATACTAAATAAACAAATGATAGAAATGAATAAGAGAACAGTATGCGAATAGGACACGGTTTTGATGTGCATAAGTTTGGTGGGTCAGGACCTATCGTTTTAGGTGGCGTTGAGATCGAGCATGAGTATGGTTTTATTGCTCATTCAGATGGTGATGTGGCAATTCATGCCTTATGTGATGCCATACTTGGTGCGTTATGTTTAGCTGATATTGGTAATCACTTTCCTGATACTGATGGACAATATGAAAATATCTCAAGCCGGATCCTATTGCGTCATGTTGTTGGCTTAATGATTAATAAAGGGTATCAGTTAGGTAACGCCGATATTACGATTGTTGCGCAAGCCCCGAAGATGGCCCCTCATCTATTTGCTATGCGAAAATGTTTGGCTAAAGACTTATTGGCTGATGTTGAACAAGTTAATGTGAAAGCGACAACAACTGAAAAGCTTGGTTATACCGGACGAAAAGAAGGAATTTCAGTGCACGCGGTGATCTTATTACAGTCAGCTAAAATAACTAGAGACACTTCATCTAATGGATAGTAACTCTTTAAGTGGTACTTTTGTGAAAGAAAAAAATGTATTGGACTTCGCTTATTTATATGGAAAACCTGAATCAACGGGGTTATTGCGTAGTGAAATGAGTGATTTTAAGGTGTTTGAACAGCTTCCTTTTAAACCTTGCGGCGAAGGAGAACATCTATTTATTCACATTCGTAAAACCGGCGCTAATACTGTTTTTGTTGCTCGACAACTAGCAAAATACTTTTCCGTTAAAGAACAACTGGTATCGTATGCAGGTTTAAAAGATCGCTTTGCTGTTACTGAACAATGGTTTGGTATTCATGTACCAGGTAAAAAAGAGTATGACCTAAGTGATTTAAATATCGATGGCGTAGAGATTCTTTCTTATACTCGGCATAACAAAAAACTTAGAATTGGCGCACTATCAGGTAACCGCTTTGAATTGATTTTACGTCAAGTCTCCAACGGTGATGACTTAATGAGGCGCTGGCATACTATCTCAACATTTGGTGTGCCTAATTACTTTGGTGAACAACGTTTTGGTATTGATGCTGGTAATATCGAAAAAGCACAGTCATTATTTTCAGGGACAAAAGTTAAAGATAAGAAAAAGCGCGGTATATATCTTTCTGCTGCACGCTCAATTATTTTTAATCAAATGGTCAGTCAGCGCATTGAACAGCAAAACTTTGAAACATTAATATCGGGTGATGTTTTTATGTTGGCAGGTACGCAGTCAGTATTTTTGGCTGAAGATATAGATGAAAAAATAGTGTCTCGCTTTAAAGAAAAAGATATCGACCTTACCGCCCCTATGTGGGGGGCAGGGGACTTGATGACGCAAGGAGATGCTTTGTTGTTTGAACAACAAGTCTCTATGCAATACCCAGACTTCTGCGAAGGTTTACCTCGTTTTGGTTTAAAACAAGAGCGTCGTCGTATCCGTTTGAACTTCTCTGATGGTGATATTAAGTCTGAAGATGATAATGTTACTTTATCGTTTTTCTTGCCTGCCGGTTGTTACGCGACAACCATTTTAAGAGAGTTACTCGTCTATCAAGACTTAACTGAGCGCCGGGAATAGGTATGAATATTTTATTAAGCAATGATGATGGTGTTCACGCACTAGGTATTAAAGTGCTTTTTGATGAATTATCTAAATTTGCCACTGTAACAGTGGTTGCTCCCGACCGAAATTGCAGTGGTGCGAGTAATTCATTGACCTTACTAAACCCATTACGTACGCAAACTCATGAGAATAGCTTTATTTCAGTTAATGGCACCCCAACAGATGCTGTACATCTAGGTATTAGCCAGATGATGAGCACACCACCTGATTTGGTGGTTGCGGGCATTAATCATGGGGCAAATTTAGGCGATGATACTTTGTATTCAGGTACGGTAGCAGCGGCTACTGAAGGTCGCCATATGGGCATGCCTGCCATTGCTGTCTCGCTGGTTGGTAAAAGTGAACAACATTATCAAACGGCTGCGGTTGTAACGGCTAAGCTGATACAGCGCCTAGCCTCACATCCTTTGCCCATGGACCAAATATTAAATATTAATGTACCTAACTTACCACTTGCCGAGTTAAAGGGGATTAAAGTGACTCGCTTAGGGCATAGACATAAAGCTGAGGCAATGAAGAAGCAAAAAGATCCTTGGCAAAGGGATATCTACTGGTACGGTTTACTTGGTAAAGAGCTTGATGCGAGTGAGGGGACTGATTTTTATGCTATAGCCAATGGCTATGCCTCAGTTACACCGTTAACCGTTGATATGACAGCACATAAAAGTATAGATGAAATGACAACGTGGTTAAGTGCATTGTCGCTTTAATAAGAAGTATTTCACTATTACATTGAAAAATTGAAATTTAATAAATTAAAATGAAGAGCAAAATATGAATGTCAGAGTAGGAAGTCGCATCGGCGGTAAATCAAGTCGAAGTGGAGAAATACTGGCGCAAAAATTACATGATGAAGGCATTGTTAATTTAGACGTTTTGCAGGCTATTGCTAGAACACCAAGGCATATTTTTGTACCTGAAATTCTTGCTCATAAAGCCTACGATAATACCGCATTGCCGATTGGACAAGGGCAGACAATTTCTCAGCCCTATATTGTTGCTAAAATGTCAGAATTATTACTTTTAGCAGGAAAACCGAATAATATTCTGGAAATAGGGACAGGCTCTGGTTATCAAACGTCTATTCTCGCTCAACTTACAGATAAAGTATTCTCCGTTGAACGAATAAAAGCACTACAATGGCAAGCAAAAAGGCGATTGCAAGCGATGGATTTACATAATGTCTCTATGAAACATGGTGATGGTTGGAAAGGATGGAATAGCAAAGCGCCATTTGATGCCATTATTGTTACTGCAGCACCTTCATCAGTGCCACAAGCCTTATTAGAGCAACTCGCGGATGGTGGGCGGTTAGTTATTCCTGTGGGAGAACAAACTCAAGTTTTAAAAATTATCACTCGCCATGGTGAAAACTATGATGAAAGACAAGTGGAAGCCGTAAAGTTTGTACCTCTAGTCCCAGGAGCTGTTTTGTGATCAAAAAAATTAAGATATTTTCGGCTTTATATGAATGGACATTACGTTGGGCTGAGCATAAATTCGCACCACGAATATTAGCAACTTTAACTTTCTGTGAATCAATTTTTTTCCCTATCCCTCCTGACGTATTATTAGCACCTATGGTACTAGCTAAGCCACAACAAGCATGGAAACTAGCCAGTATAACAACAGCAGCATCAGTTATTGGAGGAGTTGTGGGTTATATCCTTGGTTATATGATGTTTGAACCATGGATTCAGCCGCTAATTATTGAATTAGGATACCAGGCACGTTTTGATAAAGTTATGACATGGTTTTCGGACTGGGGAATTTGGGTTGTTTTTTTAGCTGGTTTCTCCCCCGTACCCTATAAGCTATTTACTGTCAGCGCCGGTTTTCTACAGATGGCATTTTTACCCTTTCTATTAGCATCTGCTATTAGTCGGGGAGCGCGTTTTTTTCTTGTTTCCAGCCTAATTAAATGGGGTGGTGCCGCTATGGAGAAGAAGCTTCGACAATGGATAGATATGCTAGGTTGGACAATTGTATTACTAATTATTGTTGCTTATTTAGTAACTCGTTAGTAAATTTAATATTCATTTGATTGGTTAAATATTTAAAATTAAAAAAAATGTTAATAACTCATATACTCAAACCAGTCTTTAACGTGTGTAGCTCACCTAAGGTGATGATTATTCCCACTGTAGTCGGCGTTTTTAGACGTTTTAGCTATAAAAGCACTAGCATGCCTATTATCTCAAAAATTTTGTTGATTTTATTGTTAGCTAGCTGTTCATCTAGACATGTGCCTGCTCCCGTTGTTGATATTAAAACACATACGCCGTTAAATAAACGCATAAAACAGAGTATTAAAGCAACTGAATATATAGTTAAAAAAGGTGAAACTTTATATTCAATTGCATGGCGTGCAGATCTTGATATTCGTACAATTGCGAACGCAAACAATATTCATTCCCCTTACCATATTTATCCTGGTCAAAAAATTAAATTAATTTCTAAATCAGTACAGCCGAGTAACAATAAGCCCTCGAATAAAATTCGGCAAAGTAAGAAAGAAATCGTAGTTAAAAAACCTGTTGCACCGAATAAAAAGCAGGAGTATGGTGGAAATGTAAGCGGAAATAACATTGATTTAAATCAAAAAATTCGTAAATGGTATTGGCCTATTGATGGCAAAGTAATTACGGCATATTCTGCTACAAAGCAAGGTAACAAAGGAATTAACATCGCAGGTAATCGTGGTGATTTGGTAAAATCGGCAGCCGACGGAAAGGTCGTTTATGCTGGTGATGCATTAAGAGGTTATGGCAAGTTGGTTATCGTAAAACATAATGATGATTATCTTAGTGCTTATGCTCATAACGATCATATTTTGGTCAAAGAGCAACAAGTTGTAAAAGCAGGTGAAAAAATCGCAAGAATGGGAGACACCGACGCGGAAAGAGTCATGCTTCATTTTGAAGTTCGCTTCCGTGGAAAATCTGTTAACCCGATGAAGTATCTGTCGAAAAAATAACCATATAAAAATAATATTGGAGCTAACAAACGTGAATATATAATCATTAATTTAAGCTTTGCTACGTATGGGAGATACAGCATGGGCATAGAAATAGAAAAAGAAAAAGAAAAAACCGTAAATGAAAATTCACCATTGAAAAATGTAGATGATGCACCATCAAATTTAGATGCAACACAATTATATTTAAGTGAAATTGGTTTTTCACCTCTGCTAACTGCAGAAGAAGAAGTTTATTTTTCTCGTCTTTCTTTAAAAGGAGATGAAGCCTCACGTAAACGTATGATCGAAAGTAACCTACGTTTAGTTGTAAAAATATCACGTCGTTACAATAATCGTGGCTTACCTTTACTCGATTTAATTGAAGAAGGTAATTTAGGCTTAATTCGAGCCGTTGAGAAATTTGACCCTGAACGAGGCTTTCGATTTTCTACTTATGCAACATGGTGGATACGTCAAACTATCGAACGTGCCATTATGAACCAAACCCGCACAATACGACTCCCCATTCATGTAGTTAAAGAACTAAATATTTATTTACGAGCCTCTCGAGAATTAGTACAAAAACTTGATCATGAGCCTACAGCAGAAGATATCGCCTTTGCCTTAGATAAACCTGTAGAAGACGTGACCAAAATGTTACGCCTCAATGAACGTATCACATCGGTCGACTCCCCCTTTGCAGGAGATACTGAAAAAGCACTTTTGGATGTTATTCCTGATGAAAAAGGTGGTGGACCTGAAAGTAATTTACAATCTGAAGATATTAAAAATAATATTGTTACCTGGCTTAATGAATTAAACTCAAAACAAAGAGAGGTATTAGCAAGGCGTTTTGGTCTACTCGGTTATGAAGCCGCAACTCTTGAAGATGTTGGTGTTGAAATTGGCCTGACTCGTGAACGAGTTCGTCAAATCCAAGTAGAAGCATTAAAGCGCTTACGCGATATTTTAAGCCAACAGAATTTATCCATTGAAGCTATTTTTCAAGCATAAAGTTTGATTTTAAATAATTAAAAAAACCAGCTTTAGCTGGTTTTTTTATAAATTGAAATAGGTATGAATATCTATATGAATTATATCAATATATGGACATATAACTGCTTTGTTTTATTTTGATATTTGCCAGCAGAATTATAATATTTTTTCTTTTAATTTAAATAATAAATCTAATGCTTGCCGTGGGCTTAAGTCATTGATATCAGTATCTTGTAATTTTTCAATAACAGGGTGTGAACTATCAATTAATGATAGCTGTTTATATGACTCGTCATGAGTAAATAAATTTTCTTTAGGTAATAAAGACGGCGCTTGTTGAGCTTCTAACTCAGCTAAACGCTGTTTAGCTCTTACAATAACGGGTTTAGGTACACCGGCCAATTGTGCGACTTGCAGACCAAAACTTTTACTTGCAGCTCCTTCTTGTACTGCATGCATGAAAACAATATTATCATCGTGTTCAACAGCATCTAAATGAACATTTGCTAATGTTTCTATTTCTGTTGCCAATAACGTTAGTTCAAAATAATGTGTAGCAAAAAGAGTAAAAGCCTTAGTTTTCTGAGCTAACATTTCAACACAAGCCCAGGCAAGTGAGAGACCATCGTAAGTGCTAGTACCTCGGCCTATTTCATCTAATAAAACCAAGCTTCTCTTTGTCGAATTATGTAAAATATTGGCTGTTTCTGTCATTTCAACCATGAAGGTTGAACGGCCGCTTGCTAGATCATCAGAGGCTCCGATCCGCGTAAATATACGATCAACCATACCAATATTAGCGCTATCTGCAGGAACATAACAGCCAATATGAGCAAGTAAAACGATCAGCGCAGTTTGACGCATATAGGTTGATTTACCACCCATATTAGGCCCAGTAATGATTAACATTTTTCTTTGCTCTGAAAGAGTAACGGGATTAGCAATAAAGGGCTCGACAGTCATTTGTTCAACAACAGGGTGTCGACCAGCATTAATATCTATTCCCGCATCATTAGTAAGAATGGGTTTTACATAATTAAGGGTCTCTGCGCGCTCGGCGAAAGTATTAAGTACATCTAACTCTGATATTGCTTGTGCTAAATTTTGTAGACGAGCTAGCTCAGGTAGTACCTGTTCAAATAACTCGTTGTATAGCCTTTTCTCTAAAGCCAAAAATTTACTTTGTGCGGTTAGCACTTTTTCTTCATGTTGTTTTAATTCTTCAGTAATAAAACGTTCATTATTTTTAAGTGTTTGTCGGCGAATATAATCATCAGGAACATCGTTTGATGCACTTCTACTTATTTCGATGTAAAAGCCGTGAACTCTGTTATAGCCAACTTTTAAGCTTTGTATACCTGTTCGCTCTTTTTCTCGTTGCTCTAATTGCGCTAAAAACTCGGTGGCACCATCACTTAAGTCTCTTAGCACATCAAGTTCTTGATGATAACCAAGGGCAATGACTCCGCCATCACGAATAAGTACGGGAGGATTTTCAACAATCGCTTGTTCTAGTAATGTTTGAATATTGGGTATAGGCTGTGAATTAACAGCCAAAGATTGAATATGCCCATGTTGATAACTTGCCAATAACTCCTGCAGCTCTGGTAATTGTTGCAGTGCATTTCTCAGGCGAGCAAAATCACGAGGTCGAGCTGAACGCAATGCAATACGAGCAACGATACGTTCAATATCACCTAAAGTTTTTAACAGAGGATATAATTCCAGATACAACTCTTTCGCTAAAATATCACTAATTGCTTGTTGACGATTATTAAGAATACTTAAATCTCTCAATGGAAAATGTAACCAACGTTTTAATAAACGAGATCCCATTGGGGTTGCGGACTTATCCAAAATCGTCGCTAAGGTATTCTCAAAACCGCCTTGTAAATTTTGTGTGAGTTCCAAATTTCGGCGCGTGGCAGCATCGAGTATCACGCCTGTTGCCGATGACTCTGATATTATTGCTCGAATGTGGGGCAGAGCACTTCGTTGGCATTCTTTAACATATTGAAATAAACAGCCTGCAGCAGATAATCCAAATGGTTTATCATTTACTCCAAAGCCCGTTAACTCCTTTGTGCCAAACTGTTTATTTAATAACGTTTTGGCCGTTTCAAGATCAAATTCCCACTCAGCGCGCCTTCTTAAGCCTTTTCTACCTTCTATCAATGAAAAATCAGACCAAGTCTCAGGATAAAGTAGCTCAGCAGGAGCAAGGCGTTGCAGTTCCGCTTGTAGTTGTTCTTTTGTTTTTGGCTCTGTTAATACAAAGCGGCCACTTGTCATATCCAAATAAGACAAACCAAAACTATGTTCACTTTGGTGATAGTTTTCAAAAATAGCGACGATTAAATTATCTTGTTTGTCAGTTAGTAAGGCTTCGTCACTGACAGTACCGGGTGTTACTACACGTACTACTTTACGTTCTACTGGCCCTTTGCTGGTTGCAGGGTCGCCAATTTGTTCGCATATGGCTACGGACTCACCTAATTGGACCAGCTTTGCTAAATAAGTATCAGCAGCATGATAAGGAACTCCGGCCATTGGAATGGCATTGCCACCGGTTTTTCCACGGGCAGTTAATGAAATATCTAATAAATCTGACGCTTTTTTAGCATCATCAAAAAACAATTCGTAAAAATCCCCCATACGATAAAAGATAAGGATATTGGGGAACTCAGCTTTAATGGTTAAATACTGACGCATCATTGGCGTATGCGAAGATAACTCGGGATTAGGTATAGTCATTAATTATTGTATAGATGTTGGAAATATTGATGCTGAGATTATGCCATAAGGAAGATATATATATCTTATTTATTTAATTGAACGGTGATAGATATTAATGTATTAAACAGTAGTTCAATAGGCAATGAATTCAGAGGGTAACTTTTTTGTTAGAAATCTACAAAAGTTATTGATGATGTTATTTTGGTTGAATATCAATGATTTAAAAGTCTCAATAAGGTGGCTTTTAATTGAAATAAAAATAAATTGCAATAAAGCTTGATACTGTACGACTATACAGTATACTTCTTTCATCAAAACGAAATTCCAGAAATAGCCGTGGAGCACAACATGAAAGACGATAAAGAAAAAGCATTAGCCGCCGCATTAAGCCAAATAGAACGTCAATTTGGTAAAGGTTCAATTATGAAGCTAGGTGATAATAACAGCATGGATGTTGAAACCATCTCTACGGGCTCTTTAGGATTGGATATTGCGCTTGGTGCTGGTGGATTACCTCTCGGACGTGTAGTAGAAATATATGGACCGGAATCTAGTGGTAAAACAACGTTAACGTTAGAGGTGATAGCCGAGGCACAGCGCAACGGTAAAGTTTGTGCTTTTATAGATGCGGAACATGCGCTTGACCCTGTTTATGCCGAAAAATTAGGCGTAAATATTAAAGAATTATTAATTTCACAACCTGATACCGGTGAGCAAGCTTTAGAAATAGTTGATATGTTGACTCGCTCTGCAGCGATTGATGTGATTGTTGTTGACTCAGTAGCAGCATTAACACCAAAAGCTGAAATTGAAGGGGATATGGGCGACTCGCATATGGGACTGCAAGCTCGAATGCTTTCGCAAGCTATGCGTAAATTAACAGGGAATTTGAAAAAATCGAACACCATGTTGATTTTTATTAACCAAATCCGTATGAAAATTGGCGTCATGTTTGGTTCTCCTGAAACAACTACGGGTGGTAATGCGTTAAAGTTTTATGCATCTGTGCGTCTAGATATCCGCCGTATTGGCGCGGTTAAAAATGGTGATGAAATTGTTGGTAATGAAACGCGAGTGAAGGTAGTTAAAAATAAAATTGCTCCACCATTTAAACAAGTTGAATTTCAAATCCTATATGGCGAAGGCATAAACAGCTTAGGTGAATTAATTGACTTAGGTGTTAAAAATAATATGGTTGAAAAGGCGGGTGCTTGGTATAGCTATGGTAGTGAAAGAATTGGTCAAGGTAAGGCTAATTCAACTAAATATTTGGCCGAACATCCTGAAATGGCAAAAGAACTTGATGGTCGCTTACGTGCTGAACTTTTAGCCGCTAAAAAGACTGAAGGTGAAGATGAGAAAGGCAAAGAAAAAGGGAAGAAAAAAGAGTCAGCTATTGCAGAATAAAACTTAATTCTGATATTCCCAACCCATTATTGTAATGTCAATAATGGGTTTTTCATTTTACCATCTCCTTTTCCAATGGTTCTATGAGTTTTCGTTGTTATTTGTAATAGAAAAACTTAGGATACTTATCTTTATATTTCCATGTGCTTAGTACAAAAATTTATGAGTAGACCTGCCCGCGCAATAATTAATCTATCGAGACTAAGGCTTAATCACCAAGTTGCACAATCTTTATCTCCTGACTCGAAAACTGTTGCTGTAATAAAAGCGAATGGTTATGGCCATGGTATTAAAGAAGTTGCCTTGGCACTTGATAATCAAGCAGATGCTTTAGCTGTAGCGTGTATTGAGGAGGCATTAGAAATCAGGGCTGCTGGTACTAAATCTCCCATTATTATTTTAGAAGGATTTTTTGATGACAATGAAATTGAAATTGCTGTTGCCAATAATTTTTGGCTAGTACTATCACGCATAGAAAGTATTGAAAGCATTTTGAAAATGAAGCTAAAAGGTAAGTTGACACTTTGGCTTAAAATCGAAACAGGTATGCGCCGTTTTGGAATGCCATGTAATGATTTTAAAAACGCCTATGCCAAAGTGTTGGCTTGTGATTTTATCAGCAATGATATCGTTGCTGTAACACATTTTGCCTGCGCGGATGAGTTAGATAATGTAAAGACCGCTGAGCAAATAAATGCATTTAAAGAAATAACTAAAAGCTTAAACGTGCAGCATAGCTTAGCTAATTCATCGGGGTTATTAGCGTGGCCTGATAGTCATGCGGATTGGAATCGTCTAGGTTACATGCTTTACGGGAATAGCCCATTTAAACAAGCACATAAGAATACAAAAAATCTTTTACCTGTTATGACGCTTGTATCGGCAATCACAAGTATAAAATCTATTAAACGTGGAGATTGTGTCGGCTATGGCGCTACATGGGAGGCGGATCGTGATAGCACGATAGCAACCGTTGCTATCGGTTATGGCGATGGTTATCCACGTAATGCTCGTAGTGGAACGCCTGTTCTTGTTAATGGTGTGAGAGTACCTTTAGTTGGTCGTGTTTCTATGGGAGTTATCACTATTGATATTACCGACTACAAAAATATTATGGTTGGTGATGACGTTACCCTTTGGGGAGATGGTTTGAGTATTAACGAAATCGCCAATAATGCAGCTACTACTGGTTATGAGCTTTTAGCTGGTATGCCAGCAAGAGTGCCGCGAATCTATCACGATAGCTAAAAATGTGTTTAACGAAGCATTACTCCCACTCTTTTATCTTAAACTTGAACTTGATTGAATAAACGTATGGCTAATCTTTATAGAAGCTATTTATTGCTTTAAACCGACAATTTGATAGAGACAGAAATCGATATTATAAACATAATATGTTTATCACTTTTATTATTCTAATAACAACGATGTAAGCCGGCAATTCGGGTAGTAAACTGACTGCTCATTTTAATACTTGCCTATTTAGTTAAAATTTATATTCCCTGCTGCCAACCTGCATAACAAGGTAGACTGCATCACTTCATATATTCATCAATGTTGGTTTTTATCTGTAACAATAGCTCGTACTTGTTGAGTGATGTCTATATCATACTTTTGTTATTGAGCTTAATTTAGACCATAACAAAATCATTAATTTACTGACCAATGGTTACTGGTATTAGCTATATATCAAGGGTAATAGTATCTGATTTTGCCCTTGAAACGCATGGACAAAACAAGTTGTCTTGAGTCTTTTCTTTTTCTGAAAGTACGAGATCTAAATGTTCAGGTACGCCATCTAATACTTTCACCTGACATGTTTTGCAGCTTCCTGTTTGACAACTATAAGGGATACTGATGTCAGCATCGATCATTGCATCCAAAATAGATTGTTCGCTGGTAACCATAAGTGTTTTATTTGATTTTGCCAACGTAACGGTAATTGCTTTATCATCTTTATGGTGAACTTTGTTAAAACGTTCAAAGTGGACTTGCTCTGCAGATATACCACTTTCCTTAGCAAGTTGTCTAAAATCAATTAAAAATGCTTCTGGACCACAAAGGTAATACTCAGTATTTTTAGCCGCAGATTTAATGATTTCTTTAAAGCTAAGGCGCTTGTTCTCGTCTTTGGGATATAAGCTTAGTTTATCGGTAAACTCTCTATGTAAACGATCAACAAATGCCATTTCCTTACGACTACGGCCTGCATAGTGAATAGTAAACTCTTTCCCTTTGGCTTGTAGCTCTTGCGCCATGGACTTAATCGCAGTAATACCGATCCCACCAGCAATCAATATTATCGGAGTATCTTTATGTTTTAATTCAAAATGATTTTTTGGCATCGAACATTTTACTATTTGGCCTAAGGTAAATTGTTCATGGATAACAACCGAGCCACCCGTACCATCAACTTCCTGTAGTACAGCTATTTCATAAATGTCACGTCGTTTTGGATTTGAACATATTGAGTAATGGCGCTTCTCTAAAGTTTCACCTTTCAGTAAAACGGGTACTTCCAAATGTGCACCGGCACTAATTTGAGGTAAGCAGTCATCTGACGGTGATCTTAATTCATATGCTCTTACTCTTGGGGTAAGTTGACGAATTCCGGTAATAATTAGCTCTAGTTCACCAATACCGATGACTTTAGGAAGATTATTGAGTTGAGTGTTTGTCGATTTTAATACTTTATTTTCGGCGATAAGTGGCGCAATCATATTTTCAATAGCTTTTTCATCATACCGAGGGGTTATATACTTAGGGCAATTCCAGTCAAATGCTTCAATTTTTATAATAAATGCACGCTCTACTTTTGCGCGATAATTAGGATCCTCAAGAAGTTTAAGTGTTTCAATGTCATCGTTTGCAACTGGGATAACTCGTCCTAGTACCTTTAAACGGGTTCGGTTGGGGTAGTCCATTAAAATGAGTGAGACGCGATCATTTTTTTTAAAGTTGCCGTTACTGACGTATTGGCGATTACCTGTAAAATCAACAAAGCCAATTGTTCTTTCATCAAGTACTCGCAGGAAGCCTTGTGGGCCTCCTCTATGTTGGACATATGGCCAATCAGTTTCACTGACACTGGCCATATAAAAACTATCACGCGCTTGAATAAAACTCGCCTCTCTTTGGCTGAGTAAGTAATTAAAATCTGGGCCTTGCTCCATTTGGGCATAATTTTTTCTGCTACCTTGTGTCGTTTGTATTTTTTTTACTTGCTCGGTAAAAGCGATTTCTGCAAATTTATGACCCATGATACTTTCCTAAAACGGTGGTTAATATTATATATAGCAGTAACATTATAGATGTTACTGCCTTTTACTTTTGTTATTAAGATACTTTTTTAAGTTCAACTTTTGGAAAGTCAATTTCAACACGACTAGCTTTACCCAATATGTTTGTCATTACGTTCATACCGACATGTGTAATAATCTCAACAATATCTGATTCACTGTAACCTGCAGCTCTGATTTCTAAAAATTCGGCTGTGGTAACTTCACCGTTGTGCTCAGCAAGTGCCTTTGCAAATTTAATCGCAACGGCTGCTTTAGCATCTTGACTGGTACCTGCACGATTTGCTTCTATTTCAGCACCACTTAAACCAGCGTTACTACCTATAGCTGTATGTGCTGAGGCGCAATATTGACACGCATTTTGTTCTGCTAAAGCTAAAGCGATACGCTCTTTTGTTAGGTTATCCAAACTACCTTCACTGGCGATACCATGCAATCCTAAAAAAGCACGTAGCGCAGTAGGTGAATTGGCAAAGATCTTTAAAAAATTTGGTACCATACCCAATTGTGTTGTTATTGCAGCAAAAAGTTCTTTTTGTTCTACATTTGCAGTTTCTTCTGTAATTACATTAATTCTACTCATTGTATCTCTCTCTTTTTCTTAATCGTGTTTTTGGTTGGTGAAGCTACTTTGACAAATTTCACTTGATAAAAGAATCGTTGTAATTAACAATTGATTGTTGCGTAAATTGGAATAATGATGGAGTGAATGGATGGATCAACTACATTTAATGCAGGTTTATGTTGCTGTGGCTGAAGAAGAAGGTTTTGCCGCTGGTGCGCGTAAATTAGGATTGTCTCCTCCTGCAGTCACAAGAGCTGTAGCGGCTCTGGAAGGTAAGCTCAATGTTAAGCTATTAAATCGAACAACACGGCATGTACGTACCACCGAAGCAGGGGAGCGCTATTTATTGGATGTTCGGCGCATTTTACAAGAAGTACAATTGGCAAATGAAGCTGCTGTGGGAGTCAATGCCGAACCACGTGGGCGATTAGCGGTTACAGCACCTGTTCTTTTTGGTAAAACATTTGTTATGCCAGCCATCGTTGATTATTTACAGCGTTATCCAAATACTGAAGTTGAAGCTGTATTTTTGGATCGTGTGGTTAATTTATTAGAAGAAGGGTTAGACGTTGGTATACGTATTGGTCAGTTACCAGACTCTAGCATGCGTGCACTACGTGTGGGTAAAGTACGACTTATTTTATGTGCTTCTCCAGCATACCTTAAACAAAAAGGGATTCCTCAAAAACCTGAAGATTTAATGGCGCATCGTTGTATATATTCTAAAGCTACTAATGCAAATAATGAATGGCACTTTGATTATAATAAACAACAACAAAAAATTAAATTAAAACCCCATCTAACGGTGAATACTAATGATGCTGCGATAGAAGCTGCAAAATCTGGTTTTGGTATTACCCGTTTATTGTCTTATCAAGTGGCGCCGTTATTAGCCTCTGGTGAACTCAAGATTTTGTTAGAAAATTATGAACCAATGCCTAGCCCAATTCATATAGTCCACAGAGAAGGATATTTAGCTTCGACAAAAGTGAGATCTTTTATTGATCTTATTGCTAAACAGCTAAGAAATGATAAAGCTCTAAACTAACTATACTGAACATATTATTTATGTTTTAAAAGTTTGTTTGGACGTCTATACGTTTAGATGTTGACATAGCTAGAAATCTAAGTAACATTGAATACATCGTCATTGCATGCTTATTTGTGTCAAATTTAGTTTATAGGTAGAAGATTATGCCCATCAAAATTCCTGATCAGTTACCCGCATTACAAGTACTTGATAAAGAGAATATTTTCGTGATGTCTGAGCACAGAGCGGCGAATCAGGAGATCCGTCCTATGCAAGTGGCGATCTTAAACTTGATGCCAAACAAAATAGAAACTGAAGTACAAATACTAAGAATGTTAGCGAATACACCATTACAAATTAATATTGAGTTTGTCCGAATCCATGCAAAGGAGTCAAAAAATACTCCTAAGGCTCATATGGATAATTTTTATCGTTTGTTTGATGATATTAAAGACAAACAATATGATGGTCTTATTGTCACAGGCGCACCATTAGCACTAATGGATTATGAAAAAGTTACTTTCTGGGACAAAATATGTGAAGTATTTGATTGGGCAGAAAAAAATGTCACTTCAACTATGTTCTCATGTTGGGCTGCTCATGCCGCACTTTATCACCATTATGGTTTGAATCGTCATTTGCGTGATGAGAAGTTAGCCGGTGTTTTTCAACATAGTCCGGTAGATCCCAATGAACAACTTACCCGTGGCTTTGAAGAGTTTTTTAATGTACCTCATTCACGTTATGGCTATATTGAAAAGAGCGATTATTTATCTGTACCTGAATTGAAAGTGATTGCCGAATCAGCAACTGCTGGGGTTTATGTTGTTGCTAGTAAAAATAAACAACAAGTTTATTTAACTGGGCATCCAGAATACGATGCGACGACTTTAGATGAAGAGTATCGTCGGGATATCAAAGTGCATCAGCAAGCGCCAAAGCCACAAAACTACTATATTGATAATGATGTAGAAAAAGTCCCACATAGTTCATGGCGTAGTCATGGAAGTTTATTATTTACAAATTGGCTAAATTATTATGTGTATCAAATTACACCGTATAAATTGGATGCCAGTAATATTCAAGCGATACACCCAGATACTCAAATTTAAATTGTATTTAATTCACTTATCGGTAGATGGTTAAATTTAGACATCAAAAGTACTCATGTGTAAACATGTGCTTTTCATAAATTAAGTCTTATAACCTAAAGTGAACTAGCTATCTCAATATCTATCTTTGTTACAACAAGAGAAATATTTACCTAATAGAATAAGTGAAATTAGAGACGCCGTATGAAAAAGTCAACAGCATTTAGCCATTTTGAACAGCAGTTACAGCAACGAATTCTTATTTTAGATGGCGCGATGGGCACGATGATCCAAGCCTATAAATTTGAAGAGCAGGACTATCGCGGCGAACGTTTTGCTGATTGGCACCTTGATGTGAAAGGTAACAACGATATGTTAGTGCTTTCACAACCTGAAGTTATAAAAGCTATCCATCGCGAATATCTTGAAGCGGGTGCTGATATTCTTGAAACGAATACCTTTAATGCAACAACGATTGCGATGGCCGATTACGATATGGAATCGTACAGTGCTGAAATAAATTTGGAAGCAGCCAAAATAGCTCGAGCAGCAGCAGATGAATTTACAGCGAAAAATCCGGAAAAACCACGATTTGTAGCTGGTGTGTTAGGACCGACAAACAGAACTTGTTCCATCTCTCCTGATGTTAATGATCCCGCCTATCGTAATGTTACTTTTGATCAACTAAAAGATGCCTATATAGAGTCAACTAAAGCGCTTATTGAAGGTGGTTCAGATATTATTCTCATCGAAACAATATTCGATACTCTAAACGCCAAAGCGGCAATTTTTGCTGTAGAAACTGTTTTTGATGAATTGCAATTGCGCTTACCTGTGATGATCTCTGGCACGATCACCGATGCATCAGGGCGTACGCTTTCAGGGCAAACCACTGAGGCTTTTTATAATTCGTTACGTCACGCTAAACCTATCTCCTTTGGTTTAAATTGTGCACTTGGTCCTGTTGAATTAAGGCAGTATGTGGGTGAATTAAGCCGCATTTCTGACTATGCCGTTTCAGCACATCCTAACGCGGGTTTACCCAATGCTTTTGGCGAATATGATTTTAGTGTTGAAGATATGAACACTCACGTTAAAGAATGGGCTGAATCAGGTTTTTTAAATATTATTGGTGGATGTTGTGGTACTACGCCTGCTCATATCAAAGGCATGGCCGATGCCGTTGCAAATGTGCAGCCACGGTTGGTAACTCCTCGGAAGGTTGCTTGTCGTTTATCAGGACTTGAAGCATTAACGATAGATAGTGAATCATTATTTGTTAACGTTGGTGAGCGTACCAATGTAACCGGCTCTGCGATTTTCAAACGACTAATTACTGAAGAGAATTACGACCAAGCTATCGCGGTAGCACTGCAGCAAGTCGAAAATGGTGCCCAAATTATTGATATCAATATGGATGAGGGCATGCTTGATTCAAAAGCGGCAATGATCCGTTTCTTGAATTTAATTGCTGGTGAGCCTGATATCGCTAAAGTGCCGATTATGATCGACTCTTCTAAATGGGATATTTTAGAAGAAGGCTTAAAATGTATTCAGGGTAAGGGCATTGTTAATTCAATCAGCTTAAAAGAAGGGGAAGAAAACTTTCGAATACAAGCTGAACTATTACGCCGTTATGGTGCTGCGGTAATTGTGATGGCATTTGACGAAACTGGACAAGCGGATACTCGTATACGCAAATATGAGATATGTAAGCGTGCTTATGGAATTTTAGTTAATGAAATTGGTTTTCCTGCGGAAGATATTATTTTTGACCCTAATATTTTTGCTGTCGCTACCGGTATTGAAGAACATAATAACTATGCTGTTGATTTTATTGAAGCCGTTGCCGATATCAAACAAAACCTGCCACATGCAATGATCTCTGGAGGCGTATCTAATGTCTCGTTTTCATTTCGTGGTAATAACCCAGTCAGAGAAGCCATTCATGCTGTATTTTTGTATCATGCGATAAAAAATGGTATGGATATGGGAATCGTCAATGCTGGGCAATTGGCGATATATTCTGACATTGCAGACGATTTACGCCTTGCAGTAGAAGATGTTATCCAAAATAGCGATGACGGCGCCACAGAACGTTTGCTTGACGTTGCTGAAACCTATCGTGGACAAGCTGGCAGTCAAAACAGCAAGACAGATTTAAGTTGGCGAGAGCTACCAATTAAAGAACGTTTGGAGCATTCATTGGTTAAAGGTATCAATGAATTTATTGTTGAAGATACAGAAACTGCGCGCCTTGAAGCTGAACGACCACTTGATGTGATTGAAGGGCCATTAATGGATGGCATGAATACCGTTGGTGACTTATTTGGTGCTGGTGAAATGTTTTTACCGCAAGTGGTCAAATCAGCTCGGGTAATGAAACAAGCTGTTGCACACTTAAACCCTTTTATTGAAGCAGAAAAAACTGAAATAAAATCTAATGGTAAAATATTACTTGCTACCGTAAAAGGTGATGTACATGATATTGGTAAAAATATTGTGGGTGTAGTTTTACAGTGTAACAATTACGATATCATTGATCTTGGCGTTATGGTGTCATGTGATGACATATTACGTGTAGCCAAAGAAGAACAGGTTGATATCATTGGTTTGTCTGGTTTGATCACACCATCACTTGATGAAATGGTGCATGTAGCTAAAGAACTGAAACGCCTAGAGCTAAACTATCCATTACTTATTGGTGGCGCAACAACGTCAAAAGCTCATACTGCCGTTAAAATTGAACCTCAATATCAACACCCTGTTGTATATGTGCCCAATGCTTCGCGGTCTGTTTCAGTGGTGAGTACTTTACTGTCTGATGACAACGAGAAACGCGCTGCATTTATTGAACGCCAGAATGAAGAATACGATCGGGTTAGAACACGTCATTATAAAAAAGGCCCACGTTCGAGCTTAATTTCATTGGAAGATGCGCGAGCAAACGCTACACCGATAAGTTTTGAAAATTACACTCCAAAAGTACCAAATAAATTAGGTATTACTGTACTCGAAGAATTAGATCTTAACGTGGTGCGAAAATATATCGACTGGACGCCATTTTTTATGACTTGGCAGTTATCAGGAAAATATCCGCTCATTTTGCGTCATGACGTGGTCGGAGAAGAAGCCACTAAGTTATTTAACGATGCTAATGCGATGTTGGATGACGTGATTAACAATCATAAGTTAAAAGCCAAGGCCGTATTTGGCTTATTTCCTGCGCACAGAGCGCAAGATGACTTAATTATTTTTGAAGACGATAGCCGTAAAAAACAAATAACTAAGCTTCATCAATTACGTCAACAAAGTAAAAAACCAGCAGGACAGTTTAATCGTTGTTTATCTGATTATGTTGCTGATGAGGCATCAGAGGTAAAAGATTACGTAGGTGCATTTGCAGTATCATCTGGTTTTGGTTGTGATGACTTAGTAAAAGAGTTTAACGCCCAGCACGATGACTACAACAGTATTTTAATAAAAGCTGTTGCGGATCGATTAGCTGAGGCGAGTGCGGAATATTTACATGAAAAAGTACGTAAAGAGTATTGGGGTTATGCGCCAGAAGAGTCACTCGAAAACGATGACTTAATTCGTGAAAAATACCAAGGTATTCGTCCGGCACCAGGTTATCCCGCTTGCCCTGAACATACAGAAAAAGGTTTGTTGTGGGAGCTACTTAACGTGAAAGAGAATATCGATATGGAGCTTACCTCAAGCTTTGCTATGTGGCCAGGTGCTGCGGTAAGTGGCTGGTATTTTGCTCATCCAGAATCTAAATATTTTGCTGTAGCAAAGGTGGCAAAAGATCAAGTAATTGATTATGCCACTCGTAAAGAAATGACTTTGCCACAGGGAGAGCGTTGGTTATCAGCGAACTTAGATTATGAGCCTGAATAATAAAATAATGGCTAAGTTACATCATTTTTATTAAATTTATTACGTTATTTAGTGTCTTTGGGAAGTTAAGCGCTCTTTAACTGAGTTTAAAATATGAATTACTCAAGCATTCCCAAACTCGCATAATGAGTTGCTTTGGGTATATAATACTGTCATTAGTTTATTGAGGTCTGTTCATGAAAATATGTGGTGTTGAGTTAAAAGGTAATGATGCAATTGTATGCATCATGTCACGAGAAAATGGTTTGTATGATATTCCACAAGTTCGTGTTCAAAAAATTAGTATAAATGATGCGGGTGATGCTGAGCAAGTGCAACACTTTCAATTTACCTTTGCAAAATTATTAGAAGATTATCATGTTGATAAAGTGATTATTAGAGGTCGCGCATTAAAAGGGAAATTTTCAGGCGGTCCTGTTGGCTTTAAACTGGAAGCCGCTATTCAATTAATAAAAGAGATACCTGCCGAAATAATATCAGGCAGCGACGTCAAAAAAGCGTTGACAAGGAGTCAGATAAATATCGATTTTCGAGACACAGGTTTGAAACAATATCAGGAAAGTGCTTTTCAAACAGCTTTTGCTTATTTGGAAAGTCATTAACAACTAGTATTAAATGGTTAATAAAAAAGGCTATATCATTTACATGATATAGCCTTTTTATGTTCAGGATGAACGGTATGTCATGATCACATGGATGTGAAAGAATGACGATGTTCAGGATGAACGGTATGTCATGATCACATGGATGTGAAAGAATGACGATGTTCAGGATGAACGGTCAGCTTTTTAGTTCCAGACAAAAGCTAAGTACCTGCGTCCGTGCAGGCAATGTCATGATAACATGGCCGCTCATTGGCATCCATGCCACTGCGGCATTAGTGCTTCCATGCACGTCGATGTGAAAGAGTGACGATGTTCAGGATACACTGTTAGCTTCTGATTTCTAGGAAAAGCCAAATACCGAGGTCCATACATACTAGTATTCAAAAATCCTCATGAACAGCATGAGACATAACGTTTCCAAAATGAAGAAAAGCTATGTCTACTAACCATAGTGGTAGTGGCTAAAACCCTTTATTTACTTGTTAAACCACGACGCTCCAATAAGGCATTAACTTTAGGGTCTTGTCCTCTAAAGCGGCGATACATTTTAGCTGGGTCTTCCGTACCACCTGATTCCAAAACATGTTTGCGGTAAAGTTCGGCCGTTTTTTGATCAAATATTCCATTTTCTTTAAAGGCTAACCAGGTATCGGCATCATAGATATTTGACCAGATATAACCGTAATAGCCGGAAGAATAACCACCGGCAAATATGTGTGAATAATAACCAGTACGATATCTTGGTGATATTTCGTCAATTAACCCCATTTTTTTCAAAACGTCTTTTTCAAATGTATTGGCATCTTGCAACTCGGCTGTTTCTAGAGAATGCCAACTCATATCAAGTAAGGCCGCAGCAAGGTATTCAGTGGTGCCAAAACCTTGATTGAATTTCCCTGAAGCTTGGATTTTCTTGACGAGTGCTTGTGGTATGACTTCACCTGTTTGATAGTGCTTAGCAAAATTGGCTAACACTTCTGGTTCTGTCATCCAGTTTTCCATAACTTGTGATGGGTATTCAACATAATCGCGAGGTAAGGCTGTGCCAGTTTGAGAACGATAATATCCGTCAGATAATAGACCTTGAATGGCATGCCCAAATTCATGGAATATTGTTGATGCTTGATCAAAGGTAAGTAAAGTAGGTTGGTCGCCGATAGGTTTAGGGTAATTAAGTACGTTATAAATAATTGGTGTTACTTCTTCACCATTCATTCTATATTGTTTACGGAAGCTGCTCATCCAAGCTCCACCACGCTTACTTTCACGGACATAATGGTCGGCCATGTAAATGCCGATATAACTACCATCTTTATCGTGAACTTCAAAAGTTCGAACATCAGGATGATATTTTGGTAAATCAGTACGTTCTTTAAATGTAACGCCCCAAAGTTTATTTGCGGTGTAGAATACGCCCTTTAATGTAGCTTCTACTGAAAAATAAGGTTTAGTTTCTGCGGCATCAATATCATAGCGTTCTTTACGAATTTTTTCAGAGTAGTACCACCAATCCCAAGCTGCTACTTCAAAGTTTCCGCCTTCAGCATCTACCATTTTCTGCAAATCTTCAGCTTCATTTTTAGCTTGTTGTAATGCTGCTGGCCATACTTGATTTAATAAACCAAATACATTATCTGGTGTCTTTGCTGTCGCGTTTTCTAAAACAAAATGCGCATGAGTTTTGTAACCTAATAGTTGAGCTTTTTGATAACGTAAACTTGCCATTTCTGAAGCAATTTTTTGGTTGTCAAACTCGTTACCATTATTTCCACGCTTGATATAACCATTGTAAATCGTTTCACGTAATTTACGATTAGTGGAATAGGTTAAAAATGGATTTTTACTTGGGCGGTGAGTCGTAAATACCCATTTACCATCATGACCTCTTGATTTAGCTGTTTCAGCAGCTGCTGCAATGATGTCATCAGGTAAACCACCAAGGTTCTTTTTATTATCAATCACCATTTCAAAGTTATTGGTTTCACTTAATAAGTTTTCGCCAAATTTCAAACTCAGAACACTAAGCTCTTTATTTAAACCTCTTAATGTTGATTTGTCATCTTCATTTAAGTTGGCTCCACCACGAACAAAACTTTTGTAAGTTGTTTCTAACAATGTTAACTGTTCTGCGCGTAAATTAAGTTGCTCTTTTTTATCATAGACAGACTTAACGCGAGAAAATAACTTTTCATTTAAAGCAATATCGTCACTTAATGCTGAAAGTTTTGGTGATATCTCTTTAGCAAGGGCACGCATTTTGTCATCAGACATAGATCCCGTTAAACCATAAAAAACATTGGTAACCGTGTTAAGAAAGTCACCTGATTTTTCCATTGCTACAATGGTATTTTCAAAAGTTGGGAGTGCAGGGTTTCTAATAATGGCGGCAATTTCAAGTTCGTTCTGCTTTATACCGTGATTGATTGCTGGCAAATAATCACTTTTCTTAATTTGTTCAAATGGTGGAATACCATAAGGAGTATCAAAGGCTTTAAAAAAAGGATTATTTTGAACTTTTTCTATTTGTTGAGGAACTGCTACTGTTTTATTTGTATCGTTTGACTGACAACCTGCCAATGCAATAGCAATTGCTACGGGGGCAAAAAGACTTGGTTTCATGAAGTTTCCTATTGTTGAAATATAATGACTTTAAATAATCGCAAATGGCTAACATCGAATGAGTCGAGTTATTAGTTTGCTATAATGAGTGTTTCCTCACTTTAATGCTACATGATTTAGATCTGCGCATTTTATACATTGATTCTATGATGTGTGGTTTGTCTATACAAGTATAAGCAATTACTCTTGGTAACTTGCTTTATATAATAGTCATTAATTACATAAGGTTACACTTTGTAATATAGCACTATAAAATGTTTCAAATTATGTTTTTACTATGCCAAAGTCTAATTCTTTAGAAATTCGACAAAAAGCTCTAAATATATTTATAATAATGAATTTTTGTTAGCTACTTATCGGAATATTATTTCTTTAAATTTTTAAGGTATGAGCCATTTTAAGCAAGGAAGACCCACTCAAGCAGATACTTGAGTGAGATTATGACAAAAAATGTTTACGTTATAAGAGTAAACAATAATAGAAGAAGAAATCAGTAAAATAGATAAAATTGAGTTACTTAATAATTGCTTGTAAAGCTAAGTCAAGTCTAGGGTCTGTGATATCAGAGCTTGTTGACTTGAAAATAATTTCACCTGTTTTGTTGATAAAAAGAGTTGTTGGTGTTCCTTTTACACCATACAATTCTGCAACTTTAGCGCCATTCACTGCGGTAATAAAATCATAACCTCGACTTTCTATTTCATCCTGCGGCATTGCACCATCATCTTCATTGAAACTAATGGACACAATTTGTACGTCAGCAGATTGATATTTTTTTTGTAACCTAACAAGCTCTGGCTGAAGTTTTTTACAATAAGGGCACCATGTCGCCCAAAAGTGAAGAATTATTGGCTTTCCTTGGTATTGATTAAGGGATATATCTTGTCCACTTTGAGTTTTAAGTTGCCAATCAGGTGCTATTGATTGGGCTTGCCCATAAGACATATTTAAAATTAATAAAACCAAAATGATAAAATATTTTTTCATATATTGCTGCAACTTATTTGTGTAATGTTTATTGTTACACATATGACCCGATAAGCTGTAATTGTGTTTCAATACTTATTAATAGATTTATGGGATGTTAATAGCACAGTAAGCTAAAGAGCTATTACTGTGCTTTAACCTTGATGGAGGGAGTTATAAACCTAAGACTTGTTTGCCTTGTTTAAACGTTATATCTACAGGGATTTTTGCCGCTTCTAATATAGCCAAGTCTTCAGCGAGTGTTGCTTTAATAATTCCACTTTCATTAACTAGTTTATCAACGGCTTGGTAGTCACCATCGCCTTGAATCGTTAAAATAAGTTCGGATAATGAATCAATAGCAGCAGTCATTTTTTCTATATCAACACGATATAATCCTTTTTCATCTCGACTAAACGCACCTTGTTCAGCAAAATAATTAAAACGAACCATGTTGGCTTTACCGTGTGCAGAGCTAGCACCAAAGCGTACTGAGCGGAAGATACCTGCTAAAAAAGTCGTATAATAATCTTGCAAAGTACCTTCAGAAATAGCTCCTTTTTCTAATAACTGTCGAATCATGTATAAACCGAGAATATCAGCTTTACCTTCTTCGAGGGCTGAAGCATGTTCTTTGAGAGCTTGACGAACAGTACCTTTATCGTTAATCGTATTTTTAATGCCTAAGCCATGAGCGACTTCATGGAACATAGTATTAGCAAAAAAGGCAGTAAAGGTGACATTCTTACGTTGTTCTGGTGTTATTAATGTTTGTGCAATAGGCAACATGATGGCATCAAATTTAGCTTGCATGGCATTTTTTAGCTGTAAGCGACGCGTGCCTTTTTTTAGTTGAACTTCTTCATCATTAGGTAAATTAATGGCAATTGTTTTTCCGCCAGCATTTGAATGACCAGCATAATAGATAACATCATAAGCGTTAAGATCGGCATCAGAACCAGGTACTTCTTTTTTATATTTTCTATTTACTGGCAGGGTTTTCTGAAGTTCAGGTAGGTATTCTGCAAATTTTTCTAATTTTTTACTCCATGTTAAATCTTTGATCAGTACATAGGATTCAAATGCTGCACGGTATCCATATAATTGATCTTCATAGGTTTCTATTGCCCCGATAACAATATCAATAGGATTGTTTTTCATGTCCATCCAGGCAAAGTCTGATGCTTGGTAGTCATCACTTCGTAATGCTTGTGCTCTCATCACTAAATAGTTAGAGAATTCTTTATCGTCGGCGAAAGTAGCTGCCTTTTCTAAGATTACGGCGATACGATTGACTTGTTCAGCGTAAGCCTCAGAAAAAGCAATCGTTATTAGTTGCCCTTCATCATTACGTTTAACTAGTGAATATAGACCATTTTTATCATTAAATACTGCTTGTTCAAATTCAGACTTTGTAATGTCTTTAGGATAAAATTGTGCACCGTGGGGTTTCACTAAAGTATTTGTTAGAAACGGCTTATCTCCGTCTAAACGGTCCCAAGGTCCGTAGTTAACTCTGGCAAATTGACGAGTTTTTTCATCTTTTATATTGGCTAAAAATTGTTCTTTATTTTGCCCTAAAGATTGTTGCCAAAAGAGATCATCAATAATATCGGATGCTTCAATAAGTAAGCCAAGCATCTTCTTCTGATTAGTAGATAAATGACTCAAATCTGCATTCAAAGTTACTGTTTTGTATATATCGAGCCGATTTTGATATTCAGGTAAGAGTGTAGTTGAGTTATTTTGTTGGTTATTGTTTGTATCACCGCATGCCGTTAGCATTGAGGTTGCCACAATTAATAGCGGCGCAAATTTTGAAAGCTTCATTGTTTAGTCCTATTTAATTTCCGAATAGAGACTAAAAAATATTGGCGTATAGCGCAAGGGAAACCCAATAAATAGGCAAAAAAAAACCGGCAGAAGCCGGTTTTTTGAATTTTCAATAAAAACTAAAGTGCTTTTATAGCAGCGTTTAAACGACTTTTGCTACGAGAAGCTTTGTTTTTATGAATAAGACCTTTGCTTGCGTAACGATCAAGGATCGGTGTTGCAGAAGCAAATTCTTTAGATGCTGTTTCTTTGTCACCGGCTTCGATTGCAGCAATTACTTTTTTAAGTAATGTACGCATCATAGAGCGACGACTTGCATTGTGTTGACGGCGCTTTTCAGATTGTACTGCGCGCTTCTTAGCAGACTTTGAGTTAGCCAAGGTGAACTCCTAAAATTGAATAAATATAGCCTAAATTTAAGGCGAGGAAATATGCCTGTTTTTCACTTGATTGTCAAACCTTTTAACGCTTTATTTTACTGGTTTCGACTTAGTAACCAATGTTTTTTACAGTTAGAGAAATCATTGACCATCTTTTTATTGGGACAAGTAAAGTAACATTTAGCATTAGTTCTTAATTTACTTGTAACTTTTCTTTAAAAAAAAGCATAATGTTGTCCGCCGTACTAGGTGATAATGATTTGGCTAACAATAATTTCAATCTAATGTTGTTGATTTAATTTTCGGAGAAAATTTTTTGAGTGAAAAACTGATCAAATCAGGCGTTATAGTCAGTGTAATGACGTTAATTTCAAGAGTACTTGGTTTAGTTCGTGATGTTGTCATTGCTAATATTATTGGTGCGGGAATAGCATCTGATGTTTTTTTCTTTGCTAATAAAATTCCCAACTTTTTACGTCGACTATTTGCCGAAGGAGCATTTGCTCAAGCTTTTGTGCCTGTATTAAGCGAGTATCATGCAAATGATGAAGAAAATGGACTCTCGGTAAAAGAAGGCGAAACTCGGAAATTGATAGCACAGGTTTCTGGTACGTTAGGGGTTATTATCTCGATAGTAACGCTAGTAGGTATGATAGCTTCTCCTATTTTCGTGATGCTATTTGGTCCTGGCTGGTTTGCTGATTGGCTGAACGGTGGCCCAAAAGCTCAACAGTTTGAGTTAGCCTCTTCACTATTAAAAATTACCTTTCCGTATTTATGGTTTGTCAGTCTCACTGCACTTTCAGGTGCAATTTTAAATTCTTTTGGCAGATTTGCAGTATCTTCATTTACACCTGTATTGCTCAATGTATGTATTATTGCCTGTGCTATATATTTATCTCCACTGTTTGAAAACCCCGCTTATGCATTGGCATGGGGCGTTTTTATTGGCGGCTTTGCTCAATTTACTTTTCAAATTCCCTTTTTAATTAAGGCGGGGGTTTTTGTTAAACCGCAGTGGGCTTGGCATACCAAAGGTGTCGCAAAAATCCGTAGACTTATTGTTCCTGCTTTGTTTGGTGTGTCAGTAACACAAATCAATTTACTGCTTGATACTTTAATTGCCAGTATTTTAGTTACAGGTTCAATTAGTTGGTTGTACTACGCTGATCGTCTATTAGAGTTTCCGTTAGGGTTATTTGGTATTGGTATCGCTACTGTGATTCTTCCTAGTTTGGCAAAGCTCCATACTAAAAATAACAATCGGGAGTTTAGTGACACCATTACTTGGGGTCTAAAAATTGTTTCTTTGTTTGGCTGGCCCGCTTTGGCTGGACTTGTAGTGTTGGCTCAGCCAATTATTATGATTTTGTTTATGCGCGGTGAATTTTCACAAGCCACTGTGGTACAAGTTTCATTCGCGCTTTTCGCCTACCTTTCTGGCTTGATGAGTTTTATGTTTATAAAAATTCTTGCGCCAGCCTATTATGCTAGACAAGATACTAAAACACCTGTGAAAATTGGTATAAAAGCCATGGTGGCTAATATGGTTTTTAATCTGATGCTTGCGCCATTTTTTGGATACGTTGGTCTGGCAATTGCGACAGCGATGTCTGCCACTTTAAATGCAACACTTTTGTATAAAGGTTTAAAAGCACAAAATATTTTTCAGCTATCATCCAAAACGTTAATATTTATGCTTAAGATCATATTATCGTCCGCGGTTATGGCGTTGGTGGTAAATTATATGTCACCACCTTTTGATTTATGGCTGAATATGACTTTTTCTGAACGAATAATGAAACTTGTTCAATGCATCACTTTAGGCGGACTAAGCTATTTTTTCTGTATTCTTCTTTTAGGAATAAAGATGCAAGATTTTAAAATAAAGAGCCAGAGCTAAATTTAATTTAACCAAATTACGTTCAAGTACTGATTCTTACTGAATACTGATATATAATCCGTCGATTATTTATTCTTCAGCACTGTAAAGTAGCTAAACGAACGTTTTATTTTTAAGGTTTGACAGAGTAATGCGCTTAATACGCGGTATACATAACATTCAGATAGCAGATCATGGTTGTGTATTAACTATTGGTAATTTTGATGGTGTTCATCTTGGTCATTGCAGAGTCATTGAAGCTTTGGTAAAACAAGCACAAGAATTAAATTGTGTACCGGCTGTACTTGTCTTTGAGCCACAACCTCAGGAGCTATTTTCTCCTGAAACCGCACCAGCGAGATTGTGCCGCTTACGAGATAAATATACCTTATTAAAAAAGTTGGGTGTGCAAAGATTAATTTGTGTGAATTTTAACTACAAATTTGCAGCGCAAACAGCGCAAGAGTTTATTGATAAACTTTTAGTAAAAAAGCTTGGCATTAAACGTTTAATTGTCGGTGATGATTTTCATTTCGGTAAAAATCGTATTGGTAATTTTGAGATGTTATGTGAAGCTGGCAAAAAACATGGCTTTGATGTGTTTGATACTGCAAGCTATAAAATGGCAGGTTGCCGTATTAGTAGTACCGAGATACGTTATGCCTTGGAACATGATGATTTAGATAGTGCAGGGCAGATGTTAGGTCGACCTTACTCCATTATCGGGCGAGTATTTCACGGTGACAAAAGAGGCCGACAATTAGGTTTTCCGACGGCAAATATTCGTTTAAAAAGACGGGTTTCGCCTATCTCGGGTGTATATGTTGTTCAAGTAAAAACCGACCAAGGTATTTATTTTGGCGTCGCTAATATCGGCTCAAGACCAACAGTTGCTGGTATTAGGCAACAATTAGAAGTCCATATATTTGATTTTGCAGATAATTTATATGGCCAGTCAATCGAAGTTGTGATGTTAGATAAACTTCGTGATGAAATGAAGTTTGATTCTCTACTCGAGTTAAAAACACAAATTAGTAATGATAGTAAGCAAGCACGTTTATTTTTAACAACATATCAAATAGATGGTGCTAAACATTCTTAGATAAACATTGATATTATATATGTCGATGCTAATAGATTAACCATGATAACAACGGATAATGATTTACATGAGTGATTACAAACAAACCCTAAATTTACCTGCTACTTCTTTCGCAATGAAAGGTAACATGGCAAACCGTGAACCTAACATGCTAAAAGAATGGGCTGAAAAAGATTTATACGGCCAAATTCGTGCAGCAAAAAAGGGTAAAAAATCATTTATTTTGCATGATGGCCCTCCGTATGCAAATGGTGATATCCATTTAGGCCACTCTGTAAATAAAATTCTAAAAGATATTATTGTTAAGTCAAAAACGTTATCTGATTTAAATGCGCCATACGTGCCGGGTTGGGATTGCCATGGTCTACCTATCGAATTAATGGTAGAGAAAAAAGTAGGCAAGCCGGGCCATAAAGTTTCTGCTAGTGTTTTTCGTGAAAAATGTCGTGAATATGCAACCAAACAAGTTAAAGCTCAACGTGAAGACTTCAAACGTTTAGGTGTATTTGCTGACTGGGAAAAACCTTATCGTACAATGGATTTTGATACTGAGGCGAACATTATCCGTGCGCTAGGTAAAATTGCTGAAAACGGCCATTTACATCAAGGTTTCAAGCCAGTGCACTGGTGTACCGATTGTGGTTCATCTCTAGCTGAAGCTGAAGTGGAATACAAAGACAAGCAGTCTCCTGCGATTGATGTGAAATTTACTGTCGTAGATCAAAGCGTTGCTGATAAGTTTGATCACCCTGAAAGTCATGAGGGTGAAGGTAGTGTTTCTGTTGTGATTTGGACCACAACACCTTGGACATTACCAGCCAACCGTGCAGTTTCTGTTCATGCTGATGTTGAATATACGCTTGTACAGTGTGAAACAGAGCGCGGTAAAGAGCGTTTAATTTTAGCATCTGATTTAGTAACTTCATGTATGGACCGCTTTGGTATCGATAAATACCATGCATTAGGCTTTTGTAAAGGTAGCAATTTAGATCTTATACAGCTTAAACACCCTTTTTATGACTTCACTGTCCCTGTTATTTTAGGTGAACATGTAACTACAGATTCGGGCACTGGTTGTGTTCATACTGCTGGTGGTCATGGTGTAGAAGATTTCACTGTTAGCAAGCAATATGGCTTAGAAATATTTAATCCTGTTGGAGCAAATGGTGTATTTTTAGAAGACACCCCTTTATTTGCAGGGCAACATGTTTTTAAAGCTAACGCTAATATCGTTGAAACGCTAAAAGAGCATGGTACTTTAGTACATCATCATGCATTAGAGCATTCTTATCCGCATTGCTGGCGCCATAAAACTCCACTAATTTTCCGTGCAACGCCACAGTGGTTTATCAGCATGGATAATAAAAACTTACGTCAAGACTCCCTTAACGAAATTGAAAAAACACAGTGGATACCTGATTGGGGTCAACGCCGTATTGAGTCTATGGTTGAAGGTCGCCCTGATTGGTGTATATCTCGCCAACGTACATGGGGAGTGCCAATGGCACTGTTCATTCATCAAGATACCGGCGCCTTGCACCCTCGTAGTATTGAGTTAATTGAAACTGTAGCTAAGCGTGTTGAAGAAAAAGGCATTCAAGCGTGGTTTGATTTAGAAGCAGCAGAGCTTATTGGTGATGACGCACAAGAATACGTAAAAGTTCCAGATACGTTAGATGTATGGTTTGACTCTGGTACAACACATTACTCTGTTGTTAATGCACGAGAAGAATTTGACGGCATTGCTGATTTATACCTTGAAGGCTCAGACCAACACCGTGGTTGGTTTATGTCTTCAATGATGTCTTCTGTTGCTATGAATGGTAAAGCGCCGTATAAGCAAGTACTTACACATGGCTTTGTAGTAGACGCGAACGGTCATAAGATGTCTAAATCATTAGGAAATGTGATCACGCCAAAAGAAATCACCAATACTTTAGGTGCTGATATATTACGCTTATGGACAGCGTCGGTAAATTACACCCAAGAAATTACTGCTGGTGATGAAATATTTAAACGTCAAGCGGATGCTTATCGTCGTATTCGTAATACATCGCGCTTTCTGCTATCAAACTTAAATGGTTTTGATCCAAAAACTGATTCAATTGCCTTTGATGATATGGTCGCTCTTGATCGTTGGGCTATAGATAAAGCCGCACAGCTACAAGAAGAAATTATTGCTGCATATGACGAATATGAATTTCATGTGGTTGTGCACAAGTTAATGAATTTTTGTACTACAGAACTTGGTGGTTTTTACTTAGATATTATTAAAGACCGTCAATACACAGCGAAAGAAGAAAGTATTGCTCGTCGTTCATGTCAAACAGCTATGTATTTAATTGCTGAAGCAATGACACGTTGGATGGCTCCTATTTTGTCATTTACAGCTCAAGAAATCTGGCAAGCACTACCAACGCCATCTGGTGATGCTCGTGAAGAGTTTGTCTTCACTGGTGTTTGGTTTGACGGCTTACCAAAAACGTCAACTACTAGTATTCTAAATAATGATTACTGGAATGAGCTTTTATTAGTACGCACAGAAGTGAATAAAGCACTAGAAAATGCCCGTAAAGAAAAGCAAGTAGGCAAAGCGCTTGAAGCCGCAGTTACCTTATATACTACAGCCGAACTTGCAGGAAAATTACAGCAATTAGGGGAAGAGCTACGCTTTGTATTAATTACCTCTAAAGCAATTGTTGAGATTGTAGATAGCTCACCAGAAGGTGCTTTAATAACTGAAGTGGAAGGTTTATGGTTAACCGTATCTCCAGCTATCGGTACTAAGTGTGAGCGTTGTTGGCATGTCACTGAAGACATTGGTCAAGATGAGCAGCACCCTGATCTTTGTGGACGCTGTATTACCAATGTTGATGGTAATGGTGAAACACGGGAATTTGCATAATTTATACTGTTAAAATTTAACGATGAATATCAACAAAAAATAGCAATTATAAGGCGCTCGAACATCAATGAGCGCTTTATATTGAGTTTGAGTAATAATGAATAAACTTTTTACAGAAACAGGCTTAAGGTGGTTATGGTTAACATTGATTTGTTTAATTGCCGATCAAATAACGAAACATCTAGTTGCAAGTTCAATGAACTTGTATCAATCAATTAATGTTTTACCATTTTTTAACATTACATATGTCCATAATTTAGGCGCTGCATTTAGTTTTTTAGCAGATCAAGGTGGGTGGCAACGTTGGTTCTTTAGCGCTATTGCTGCTATTGCTAGCCTAGTTTTTACTATATGGTTGGCGAAAACGCCTAAGAATAATCGCTATTTATGTCTCGCCTTTGCTTTGATGTTAAGTGGTGCTTTGGGGAACTTAATTGATAGGTTGTTGTTTGGTTATGTCATCGACTTTTTAGATTTTTATGTTTCAAATAGCCACTGGCCAGCATTTAATATTGCCGACTCTGTGATCTTCATTGGTGCAATTCTGATGATTATTGATTCATTTAAGAATCCAGAAAATAAAACGTCAACAATTACAAAGCCTTAGTTTAGAGTGACAAATGAAAAAAATTATAGAAAATACTTCACATGTAATAACTCACATTACCATGAAGCTTGCTGATGGCTCAGCAGCAGATAGCACTAAAGTTAATAATAAACCTGCCAAAATCATTATGGGTGATAGCAGTATTTCTCCAGCTTTTGAAGAGCAACTATTAGGTTTAGAAACCGGTTCAAGTAAGGAATTTACACTAAAAGCAGCAGATGCCTTTGGAGAGTCGAACCCCGATAATATTCATTATATGGATATTACTAAGTTTACCGAAGATGCACCTGCTAAAGTGGGTAATATAATAACATTCACACAACCGGGTGGTGTAGAGCTTCCTGGAATGATTAAAGATGTTTCAGGTTCTTCTGTTACGATTGATTTTAATCACCCGTTAGCGGGTCAAGCGGTTACGTTTGTCATCGATATTATTGAAGTTCAATAAAGAAGGTTTTATGGAAATCATTTTAGCAAACCCAAGAGGCTTCTGTGCTGGAGTTGACCGAGCTATTAGTATCGTTAACCGCGCACTTGATTTATTTGGCTCGCCAATTTATGTTCGCCACGAAGTTGTACATAATAAATTTGTTGTTAATGGCTTAAAGGACCGAGGGGCAATTTTTGTCGATGAGCTTGATGAAGTTCCTGATGATAATACAGTTATTTTTAGTGCTCATGGTGTTTCAAAAGCAGTAAGAAATGAAGCTAAGCAACGTGGTCTTAATGTTTTTGATGCGACTTGTCCTCTTGTGACAAAAGTTCATATGGAAGTATCAAGGGCTAGTAGAAAAAATGTTGAATGTGTATTAATTGGTCACGCAGGACATCCTGAAGTTGAAGGTACAATGGGGCAGTATGAAAGTATCAGCGGAGGTATTTATCTAGTTGAATCTGAAGAAGATGTTAAAAACCTTACTGTAAAAAATCCTGATGAACTCTATTATTGTAGTCAAACCACATTATCTATCGATGATACTTCAGACATAATTGACGCCCTAAAAATTAGTTTTCCAAAAATTAAGGGACCACGCAAGGATGATATTTGTTACGCAACTCAAAATCGTCAAGATGCTGTTCGCGCTATTGCTAGCCAAGTTGACCTTTTATTAGTTGTTGGAGCTAAAAATAGTTCCAATTCTAATAGGTTACGTGAACTTTCAGAAAAAATAGGCACATCTTCATATTTGATTGATACGGCAGATGATATTCAAACACAATGGCTGCAAAATATTAATAAAATTGGTGTTACAGCCGGGGCATCAGCACCAGCTGTTTTAGTGGAACAAGTCATTTCTGCATTAAAAAACCAAGGTGGTCAAGAGGTTATTGAATATCCAGGTCGAGAAGAAAATACAGTATTTGCGGTACCAATAGAATTGCGCTAGTCTTAAGTGTGATTAAAAGTTAAGCTGCGGTATTTAATAAGTCATTTTTTATGACTGTATTATTAACTATCTATATATCTTCACAGTAATAAAATATGGCTTATACTTTCAGCAAAAAATATTGAGTAGCTACTGTGTTTCATTTTATTGGATGACTGCTCATTATACGGATATTAAGGTATGGGTTAATGTGGTTCACGTTTGTGATTTTTAACACATATGGTTTCTTAAAAGGTTATTGTTTCGATAATACCCTCTCGTTTTTTTCGTTCTTAAAAAATCCTCCCTCCAATAAGAATTCACTAAAAATCTTATCTTATTTCATCAATTTTTTGATGAATTATTTCGCTAAGGGATTTCGTTATTTATGAATAATAATGTTGCTATAAGCTCCAAAAGCAAAGGAATGACATTAATTGAAGTATTGATTGCAATGTTCGTTTTAGTGACAGGTATTCTAGGCGCAGTTGCTATGCAAGCATCAGCCAAAAAAGGCAGCTTTGATGCGATGCAACGCTCTGTAGCTTCAGCACTTGCACAAGACATTATTGAAAGAATGCGTAGTAATGATGCAACCGCTTTGGTTGGTTATGCAGGATTAGATTATGGTAATACTCTTGACTCAGTCCCTGGTATACGATGTAACTCTGTTGCCACGCTATGTACTCCTGCTGAAATGTTAATTAATGACCAATACGAGTGGGAAATAGCTTTAGTAGGGGCTGATGTTTTACAAGGCACAAATAAAGTTGCCGGACTGTCTGGCGCACGAGCTTGTATTAGCTATGTTGCAAATGCAATTACCGTTGTTGTTAGCTGGCAAGGCCGTACAGCCATTACAGATGTTCAAAAAGATAGTTGTGGGACTTCTGGCGCCAAAAGACGTCAGGTTATTGTGAAGGCATTTATAAACTAATATGATTATTAAACAGCGTGGATTTACTCTTGTTGAAATATTTGTCTCTCTTGGCATTGGGGTAACACTACTTGCAGGAGTACTCAGTGTTTTTGTAAGCATGAAAACAACGAGTAAAGAAACATCGACCTTTGGGGAATTACAAGAAAATGGACGTTTTGCGTTAAGTATTTTAAGTGATGATCTTTTAAGACAAGATTTTTGGGGAGATTATACCGGGACATTAGATTTTGCAAGTTTACAGCCCGTCCCTGGTGCTCCCAGTAATGACTGCTCTGGCTCTGGTATCAATAATGCCACTTTTCCTGTAGCAGCAGGAAGTTTTCGAACATTATGGGGCGCCACTGTTGTCAACAAAGATATGATGGGATGTATTGATGATGCAAAACTAACGTCAGATCTCATTCAATTAAAACGAGTCGTTTCTAACCCTGTAACAATACCTACTGTGAATAATTTTTATTTGATTACCAATATGAATGATGGCAATATTTTTAGTGGGGCAGGAGGCGTTCCAACGGTTGGTAATAGTCGGATATGGGAATACCAACATCATATCTATTACATAAGAGAAGAGACTCAAGGAGATAATAAAGTTCCAGTTTTAATGCAAGGACGATTAACAAATGCAATGACATTTGATCCTATTATCGATGGCATTGAAATAATTCGTTTTATGTATGGAGTTGATAGCACGGGAGACGGTATTGTTAATGGCTTTATTTCTGCTGATAATATGACCGATGCCTTTTGGAATAATGCCAATAACTCAAGTATCCTCGCCATTAAAGTGTACGTTTTGGCGCGCAGTATTTTGCCTGATCATAAATATGATAATGATAATACTTACCAAATTGGTGATGTATCATTTACTTTTAATGACAACTATCGAAGGCTCTTATTGAGCTCTACTATCACTTTATTTAATGCTGGAGTTGATTCATGGTAGTTCGTATTAATAAATTTAAAATACTGACAAAACAAAATCAAAGCGGTGTTGTACTGATTGTCTCCCTAGTTTTTTTGGTTGCTTTAACCGCTGTTGCCGCAGCTTTGATGCAAAACACAACCTCAGATATGAAAATGTCGGGCGCAAGTGAAGAAAAAGTCGTCGCTACTCAAGAGGCGATAAGTGCGGTAGATGAAGCTATATTTAGACAAATTAATGGTGGGGGGAATAATGGCTTTGCTTCTTCCTTAGTCTTATTTCCTTTAACGGTGACAGGTACCTTAACGAAAACTAATGTCGAAAACGATACAACAGCTAGCATCGATATAGCGAATAATCAATTTAAATTAGAAGCAGATTGCCCCCACAGTAGATCGGCTTCCTCAGTGCAAGTATTTACTTGCAATGTATTAAGTGTGCAAATAAAGAGAAAATATGGTCGAGCGAATACCAATGAAATAGAAGTTAATTCAGGAATTGCACAGCAGCTCTTACGTTAACTATATTGGTACACAGCACAATTATTTGGGGTGTTAATGATGAAAAAATTTATAATATCAAGTTTATTAGTTGCAATATCAGGCTTTTCTTATAGTGAAGATATTGAATTGTACATCAGTGAGGCGGCCAAACAGGCATCTCAAAAAGCCCAAGTACTTATTATTTTTGATAACTCAGGCAGTATGAGTACGGAATTATCTGTAAATGAAGATTATGATCCATTATTTCCCTATCCAGCTGTTGGTGGCTTGAATTCATTATCAGATAAATTTATTTATTTTACTAAAGGTGGTGTTGATGGTGCCAGCTTACCTGTTCCAGACAGCCCTAGTGAGTCACGACGCTTTTTAGATGAAATTAATAGTTGTGAAACTGCTCGTAATCTTTTAGAAACGAATGGTTATTACATCGGCCACGTTCGTGAGTATGCCTTTAAAGGGAATTCCGGTACTTGGAATGAAATCCCTGATAACAATGGCGCAAATATTGAAATAATTGATTGTGAAGATGATGTATCTAATTCAGATATTACAAACATTGCTGCACTTGCTCAAGGTTACCCAATTGATAATGCGGGCAGTAAACAAAATCCGCAATATCATACTACTACTTTAGCAAACTCAAAGGTCAATTGGTCTGGCCCTTTAGTGACGCTTTATACAGACAATTACCTTCGTTGGCACCAAAGCGAAGATATTGCTCAAACTCTAAAATCTCGTATGGACATCGCCAAAGAAAGTATCGCTAAGGTTATAGAGTCAACTCCCTCTGTTGATTTTGGTATACAAGTTTTTAATTACGATGACGGTGATTTGGCGACAGATCCTAATGGTGGTCGAATTGTTGCGGGAATAAAAACAATGAATGCCACTAATCAAGCTAATATTTTAGATGTCATAAATAATCAAATGGATCCTGAGACGTGGACACCATTGTGTGAATCGTTGTATGAAGCTTCACAATACTTTGCTGGCAGTGGCGTGGAATTTGGCGATGATGATGAAAAGCAAGGAAATTCTTATACAGAAAACACTCCTCCTCGAGATCTCACTATTGAAAATGGCAGTAATTACATTTCACCTTTTACCAACTGTAATAGTAAGGTCTTTGTTGTTATTATTACTGATGGTGCGCCAACTTGGGATAATGGTGCCGACAGTAAAATTACCTCGATGTCTGTTGTTGAAGATGGGGCAACGGTGACGTTTGATGGTTCTTCATTTCCAGTCCCAGCTGAAAATAATACCCACCCTTATAATTATTTAGCCGGTTTAGCTGAGTGGATGTACGAGCATGATATTAATCCACACTTAGACGGCGATCAAATAGTTGAAACTCATACCATTGGTTTTAGTAAAGGGGCTGAAGCTGCAGAGCCCCTTTTAAAGAGAACAGCAGAGCTTGGTGGTGGGAAATATTTCAAAGCGGAGGATAGTAATTCACTAGTTGAAGCATTATTTGGATTTCTTGGAAACGTGAGTCCGAGTAATGATAGTTTAACTTCAGCATCGGTGGCAGCTAATAATTTTGACCGAACTGAAACCCTAAATTCAGTCTATTACGCGATGTTTGATCCCGAAAATGGTCCCCGTTGGCAAGGAAACCTTAAGAAATATAAAGTGGTAGGTGGCAAGCAAGTCGGGCAAGGAAATATTGCCGCGTTAAATGACGACGATAATGGCCATTTTTCAGAAGATGTCACCAGTTTTTGGTCAACACCTGGTTCGGAAGATGGTGATACCGTTGCTGATGGTGGCGTAGCTGATATGCTGCGAGAGAAAACTAATCGAGTTATTTATAGTGATATTGGTGCAGGTAGTAGTTTGGAGTTATTTACCAATACTTTAGCCGCTACGTCATTTGGTGGCGCTACGGCATTAGCAACGGAGTTAGGTGTAGCTGAAGATGAAATAGATGAGTATCTTAATTGGGCCAAGGGAGTAAATGTCGATAATGTTAAATTAGAAGATGCTAGTATTCCTACAATACGTCCCGATGTATTTGGTGACCCATTACACTCCAAACCTCTTGTTGTCAATTATGGTAGCAGTATTCGTATCGTTATTGGCACTAATGCTGGTGCGCTTCATATGTTTGAAGACAAAGGTGATACCGTTGATGAAACCTGGGCTTTCATGCCGAAAGAGTTTTTTGACAACATTAAAGCGCTAAGAGATAACAACGCTGCCGCTTCAAAAGTTTACGGTATTGATGGTCGGATTACTTCTTATATTAAAGATGAAAACGGTGATGGGGTTGTTAATGGCTCCGATAAAGTGTGGATATTTTTTGGTTTAAGGCGAGGCGGAAGCTCTTATTATGCTCTAGATATTAGTAGCCCTAACTCTCCTAGTATAATGTGGCATATTGACAGTGATTCAGCAGGTTTTAGTCAATTAGGCCAGTCATGGTCACAGCCCAAAATTGGCTATTCCAAGATAAATGTTACAGGAAGTGGCGATACAGGAACTGCTGCGCCAGTACTATTTTTTGGTGGTGGTTATGATCCATCTAAAGATGTTGCGGGTATTGGCGGTAATGATTCAAAAGGTGTTGGCATTTACATGGTAGATGCAGCTTCTGGTGCTCTTAAGTGGAATTTGGCTCCGAGTGGTGGCACAACAACATTTGCAGGTACTGATAGCATACCATCAAGTATTGGTATTCTAGATAGTGACGGTGACGGACTCACTGACAGATTATATACTGGTGACACGGGCGGTAATGTATGGCGTATTGACATGCCGGGGTCAAGTCCAAGTGGAGCAGATGAACCATGGACGGCATTTAAACTTGCTGCTTTGGCTGGGGGGAGTAATGCCACCGACTATCGTTTTTTTAGTGAACCATCAATCGTTAGAACATTCATTACCGAAACCATTGAAGCTGAACACACCGATGCAGAAGGTGCTACAACAACGATAGTACGAACACACGAAAAACCATATGATGCGGTGTTATTAGGTAGTGGCGATCGCTCTAACCCATTAGGGATTGATACCCATGACCGCTTTTTTATGGTTAAGGATTGGCTTATTAGGACGCAATCTTTAATCAGTGGTAATTTACCTGATGATTTAGTCACTGTTACAGCAACAGGCCTTTATGATTATACGGATAATCCGTTTGGTGACTTTACTCTTCCATATTCAGCACAAGAGAAAACAGATCTTGAAAGATTACAAATAGCCGTGAGTTTAAAAAGTGGTTGGTACATGGATTTTACGCAAAGTGGTGAAAAAAGTACTTCATCTGCCATTGTTATAAATGGTATAGCTTATTTTACGTCATTTACACCCCCATCACTCGATCCTGATGTAGTTATTTGTTTACCGCCGAATGGGCAAGGCTGGCTATATGCAGTTGATTTGGCTTTAGGGACTAAAATTTATAATTGGTCAGCTGAAAGTACAAAAAATAGAGACGATCGAATTGCTTTTATTAGCGAACAATTTCTGGGAGCGCCTACACTCATTGTTATTCCTGAAGACGACGGTGATCCTAATACTGAAGATGATGCAGAGGGAAATATCATTGTTGGTCGAAAAATTATTCCTGTAGGGTTTAATTTATCTACATTACGAACCTACTTATACGTAACAGAGGAAAATTAATGCCTAATAATAAAAAACACTTAGGTTTTACCCTAATCGAATTATTAGTAACTATTGCGATTATTGGTATTTTAGCATCAGTAGCATTTCCTGCGTTTACCGATTATGTCGTTCGTTCAAATCGAACAGAGGGACAAAGAGAACTTGTAAGGATTGCAAATTTACAAGAACAGTATTATACGGACAGTAGGGTCTATACCAGCGTAATGACAACATTAGGGCTAGATGCTAGCCCCTTTATTACTGATAATAGCCATTACAGTATTACCGCTGTTGTGGATAATGATAATGGAACGTTTACATTAACGGCTACAGCAATAGGCACGCAAGCGACAAGAGACGCCGCATGTAGTCCAATGACAGTGACCGAAACAGGTGCAAAAACGCCATTAAATTCATGCTGGGAGAAATAACATGTTTAAGCTAAGCCTATTTGTATTTATTACCATGGTTAATTTTATTAGCAGTGCAGAGCAAATAAATAAAAAGGTTAAAAAAGTCGATGCAAAATGTCATGTTGAATTATATGGCGGTGGAGAAACACTTTATTTTAGAACGATTAAGTCAAGTGAACTTGAAAAGCTTGCAAAAAAACTAATAAATCGAAGTGTATTAACGCCTGTATCCTCAGAAAAGAAGAAAATTTATAAGGTTCATCAGTGTGTATTGTTAAAAGATACGTTCAAAACGAGTCGTTCAAAACAAATTGATGCTAAAACGGCACGCTAAAGTGATTAACTCATTTTGTAATTTAGATACTACATACAACATCTGCGCCGTTCCTATCTTCATCTTTGCCGTCATTATTACTATCGGTACTTGAATAAACTCGACCCGATAGGGATATCTCTACTCTCCTGGCAAGTGAAGCATTACCTTTAGGGCAATAAGTAAATTTACTGTTTGCCCCTGAAACTAACCTGCCTGTTGGCGAAAAAACAATAACACTTTGGTCGAATTGTAGGTCATCACCTGTCTTACTTAGACTTTTAACTTTGATAAGTTTTTCATTTGCTGAGTCATAAATTTTACTGTTTGCTAAGGTATTGTCATTATTAGTAAATACAGACAGTTCATTTTGCCAATCTGTCCCACAAGCATTACTAGCAAGAGGGCATAAAGTGACATTTTTACCAGAATTAATTGCGGTGTTGCGGGCGCTGAGCAATAAACGATGTAGCTCAGAAATTTCATTATCGACACGCGTTTTTGTCATAAATTCATTTAGATTTGGAATTGCTATCGCAGTGATAATACCGATAATACCGATACCAACGAGTAGCTCTATTAAGGTAAAACCAGAAAAGTGGCTATTTAAATAATTATCTTTCATAAGAAATACTTATTGCTTATGGATAGTACATTATTTATACCATTGAACAAGGTTTACTGCTAGTGTAATTTTCAGTAATATATTCGTTAATTAGAGTGATACATGGTTAGGAGGTCTACAGATAAATTTTATACTATGTACATTTTATGGTGATACCACTACGATTTTTGTCTAACTGTGCCGCATTATCATCTGAACTAGTATAAATTCTTCCTGAAACGGAGACAACAATACCTCTAGATTTATCATCATAGCCTTTTGGACAATATTTGAATGTCGCATTTTGTCCCCAGCCAGATAAGTGTCCCGTAGCAGCATAAGTTAATCCCTTTCTAGTATTACCATATTGAAGTACATCCCCCTCAACAATTGACGGTTTAATTTTAATTATTCTTTCACCAGACAAGGGTTCATAAATTTTATTATTGTTAGCATCAACAAAAACGCTGAGAGCGTTTTTCCATTGATTTTCGCAAGTATTTTGGTCATTAAGAGGGCAGAGTGTGACTGTTTTGTTTTCATTTATAGCCGTATTTCTAGCTATCAAAAGTATCCGGCAGAGCAATGAAATTTCATTATCAACTCGTAGCTCAACAATAAACTTGTTTAACGATGGAATGCCAATACCAACAAGTATCATAACAATTGAAAGTGCAACCATGAGCTCTATAAGAGTAAATCCTTTACGCTTTTTCATAACAACTATTCCTTAGTTGAGTAAAACTCCTTTTGATGAACTATAGCTTTTATTTGTAAAACAGCAATGCTCGATAGCTTTAACTTTCTATTTATAAAAATGACAGCAATACTGTCATTTTTTATAATTACTTTTCTTTAGAAGTTGAAGGACTTTCAAGCTCTTCGACAATAGTCACTGCTTTTTGAATTATTTTTACTCTTCCTGCATCAACAAGAGCTTTTCTTAGAACGTATTCGATTTGTGCATTAACACTTCGAATTTCATCATCAGACCAGCGCTGCATAGCTGCAAGTACTTCAGGATTAATTCTTAAGGGGAAGCTTTTTTTAGCTACCATGATATTTCCTATTAGCTACCTAAACTATTAATATAAACTACCTGTATTTACTACTGGTTGAGTACTTTTATCGCTGCATAATACTACCAACAAATTACTGACCATGGTTGCTTTGCGTTCTTCATCTAGCTCGACAATACCTTTTTCTGATAATTGGCTTAATGCCATCTCTACCATACCAACAGCCCCATCAACGATAAGTCTTCTAGCAGCAATTATTGCTGAGGCTTGCTGTCGTTGTAGCATGGCATTGGCTATTTCTGGAGCATAAGCAAGATGACTAATGCGCGCCTCTTGTACTTTAACACCAGCTTTTCCCAAACGTGCTTGTATCTCTACCTTTAATGCTTGTGATACTTCTTGAGGATGACTACGTAAAGCGATTTCATCTCCTTCGTGTTGATCATACGGATAGCTAATTGCCATATTACGTAATGCTGATTCACTTTGAATATTTACAAAGCTAATGTAATCATCGACTTCAAAAGCGGCCTCTGCTGTATCATCAACAGACCAAACCACTACAGTGGCTATTTCTATTGGATTACCATGACTATCATTCACCTTCATCTGGTTTGATTCAAAGTTACGAATTCTTAAGGAGATATTTTTCCTTATAAACAGGGGGATAGTCCAGCGTAAACCGTTTTCTCTAACCGTTCCTACATAACTCCCGAAAAACGTTATTATTTTAGCTTGGTTAGGTTGCACCATAAAAAAACCAGGAATAGCTACCACAACCAGTACAACAACCAGAACAACAGACAAGTTGATATTATTAGCTGCTGCTTGACTGACTATAAAACCAACAGCTACAAGTAAAATTCCAAAAATATTGTATCCATTAATTGAAAACCCTTTTTTCTCATGCATAGCTCACTCCTTCATAGAAACAAATGCTTTATTGTGATATCAAAATGATATCACTTTAATTTACATTGTTATATGTGAATTGCAAGTAACCTATTTGTAACAGAGTATTTAGGCTAGCGAAAAAAGGTGATAAAAAGGCCCTACCTTTTAAGGGGGAGGGCTTTTATTTGTGATTTAACATCATGAAAATTTTTGTACGTAATTCAAAGCAAATATTCATTATTTTCTATTGAGATAAATTTATTCAACTACGATCTAATCTCTGCTATAAATTGTTGGAATTTCCATTCTTTTATGTGATGTTCTTTTATAAATACCAATGATAGTCTCTTCAATTTCCTGTGAAACGGCTTTACCTTCTAAGAAATCATCTAACTGGTCATAGCTGATGCCAAGAGAATCTTCATCTTTTTTACCTGGATCTAGTTCTTCAAGATCAGCGGTCGGTGCTTTATCGATTAATGAAGCAGGTGCCTTTAACTTTCGAGCTAATAAACGAACTTGACGTTTTGATAGTCCAAAAAGAGGGGCTAAGTCGCACGCACCATCTCCCCATTTGGTAAAAAAACCGGTAATATTTTCTGCAGAATGATCGGTTCCTAGAACTAGACCACCCAGCATACCTGCAATATGATATTGAACAATCATTCGTGCACGTGCTTTTACATTACCTTTGGAAAAATCTATTTTTTCAGGTGTCGTAGCTAGCAAGCCTGCTTGAGAAAGAGCGTCGATCGTTTCATTATGAATACCATTCGTGCCATTAAATATATTTGCACTAATATTTTCTGTGGGTTTGATAAAAGCTAAAGCAAGTTGTGCATCATTTTCGTCCGCTTGAACCTTATAAGGTAAACGTACAGCTATAAATCGATATGTCTCATTATCTAGTTCATTTAATTCATTAATAGCAATTTGTGCTAGTCGACCACAAGTTGTTGAGTCAACACCTCCACTGATCCCTAGAACTAACGTTTTTAAACCAGAAGCAATTAATTGCTCTTTGATAAAATTGATTCGACGATCAATTTCAAATTGAGCATCAATTTGAGGTAATACTCTCATTTCTTTAATGATCAACTGCGCTTCCATTAACCTTCCTCTTTATTTCATTATCATATCTGGCTGATAATATTTTGTTTATGTAACATGTTTATGTGAGTGTACCAAAACTCCTGCTACTTTGGATATCATCATTATCTCAAGGACTTTGGTTTGATACTGCGAATTGTGTACAATGTAGTTAAGTAAAATTTATGTGAGTCTAAAATATGAAAAAAATTGAAGCGATCATTAAACCTTTCAAAATGGATGATGTTAGAGAAGCGTTAGGTGAAATTGGCATTACAGGCATGACCGTATCTGAGGTTAAAGGTTTTGGGCGTCAAAAAGGACACACAGAGTTGTATCGTGGTGCAGAGTACATGGTTGATTTTCTTCCAAAAGTAAAGTTGGAAATAGTTGTCGCGGCGGCGAATGTTGAGCGTTGTGTTGATGCTATTCTAGCTACCGCGCAAACAGGTAAAATTGGTGATGGAAAAATATTTGTTACTGATGTAGAGAGAGTTATTCGTATACGTACTGGTGAGGAAGATGCTGAGGCAATTTAATAGTCATAGTTTATTACTTCAATTAGTAGTAGTTCATTAAACGTAAAACGCCAGTATTATTACTGGCGTTTTACGTTAACAAATGATTATTCTTAAAAAGAAATTTTATTTAACGTAAGAGAGCATTATTTGGATAGTTTGCCGCGAGTACTTGCCTTGCATTATTTTTTAGATCATCCAACTGCAATTTATCATAACATTCAATCATAATTTCTAACGCTTCTTCTACAGCGTCATCTGGAGAGAAATACTCAACGATATATCTACCTCTATTTGCTGCAGAAGCATAAGCTTCACGCTTTAAATAAAAACGGGCAACGGACAATTCATATTTTGCTAAACGTGATTTAATTTGAATCATACGTTTACGTGAGTCAGCAGCATATTTACTTTGTGGGTAATTAGACAGAATTGTTTTTAAATCATTAAACGCGTCTTTAGAAGCTGTAGGATCTCTATCTGAGCGATCTATTCCTGCTAAGTCCTGAAATAAATTCTCTTCTGTAGCTACATTTATTAACGCTCTCATGTAATAAACATAATCAATGTTGGGATGAGAAGGGTTCAATTTAAGAAAACGATCAGCTAACGCAATGCCTTGTGCGGCATCACCAGTTTTATAATAGGCATAAATCAAATCAATTTGTACTTGATGAGATATAGGACCAAATGGAAAACGAGAATCAATGGCAGATAATAGCTGAATCGCTTTTTGGTATAAGCTATTATCCAAAGCTTCACGCGCATCAACGAATAATGCTTGCGCTGATTTATCTGGTACCTTATCAATTTCATTATTTTCAGAAGAAGAACAGCTCATTAGCCCCATTGTGAGTGCTAATAACATTATTTTTATTGTCATTTTTTCCATAGACTTCAAAATCACTATATTTGGTTTAATTAAATATTAATATTGAACATATCTCACACGGTAATAATTATCTCGTTTTCAATTCAAAACCGAAATATTTGGTGAAACTGTATCATCCCCGTTAACAAACGGGTAAAATGTGCAACGCATTCTAACCCAGCAAACTTGCCTTGCACAGTGCTAATACTAATTAGTCGACTAGGTATATGTAAAAGAGAGCTTAATGGCTGAGATAATTCAACATAAAGATATCGTTCCTGAAACATGTTTAGGTAAGCGATTGGACCAAACATTAGCGGTAATGTTCCCCGATTATTCACGTTCAAGACTAAAAGATTGGATTTTAGCCGGTGATGTTGCTGTTAATGGCAATATAATGACCAAAGCGCGTGAAAAAATGTTCGGTGGCGAAGCAATTACGATAAACGCTGAAATAGAAGCTGAAATTCGTTTTGCCCCACAAGATCTGCCATTAAATATTGTTTATGAAGATGATGATGTACTTGTTATAAACAAACCGGCAGGTTTTGTTGTTCATCCTGGTGCTGGTAACCCTGATGGTACGGTATTAAATGCTTTATTACATCATTGTCCGCAATTAGAAATAGTACCGCGTGCAGGAATTGTACATCGACTTGATAAAGATACAACTGGTTTGATGGTTGTCGCTAAAACAATAGCGGCCCAAACAAATTTAGTCGAAGCGTTACAAGCAAGAGAAATTACGCGTGAATATGAAGCAATAGCCAGTGGAACAATGACAGCTGGTGGCTTAGTTGATGAACCTATTGGGCGCCATTCTACGAAGCGTACTCAGATGGCAGTCAGTTTCATTGGACGACCTTCTGTTACTCATTATCGAGTAATGGAAAAATTTCGATTACATACGCGTTTACGATTACGATTGGAAACAGGACGAACGCATCAAATACGTGTTCATATGGCCTACATTAACCATTCATTAGTCGGCGACCCTGTTTATGGTGGGCGACCACGTCCACCTAAAAATTCGACTGAAGAATTACGTGATATTTTAAGAGGCTTTAAGCGTCAGGCTTTACATGCTGCAATGTTATCTTTATACCACCCGATCAGCGGCGAGTTAATGACATGGCATGCCGATATACCAGACGATTTTGCTAATTTAACTGCAGCATTAAGAGAAGATACTAAACTTAATGCTACAGATGATTACTAAAATATATGTGGTAGAGCGTCATTCCCATTAACTTAAAAAATATCCATACACTTGAATGGCCAGTTAAAAATGTACTGGCTTTTTCAACAACTCGACTGCATCCCTTACATTCAATTGACTCAGTAAATAAACTCTCTGTCTATAATCATTTCAATCTAGGTAATCATGTTGGTGATTGTCCTAATCACGTCAAAAAAAATAGAAATGATTTGGTTAAACTGTTGCCGGCTGATTGTAAAATCCAATGGCTTGACCAAGTTCATGGTAGCCGTGTTGTTATTATCAATGAACACGTTGACACGCTTATTAAAGCAGATGCAATGATCACTCAATCTCCCAAAATAGCTTTAGCAATTATGACAGCAGATTGTTTACCTATTTTACTCTGCAATGAAAATGGCACAGAAGTGGCTGCCATCCATGGAGGATGGCGTTCTTTAGCTGATAATATAATTTCTAATACTTTGGAAAAAATACAGAGTTATCACCATGAATTACACGCATGGTTAGGACCATGTATTGGTTCTAAAGCTTTTGAAGTAGGAGAGGAGGTGAAGACAACTTTTACAAAGAAAGACGAATTATTTAAACAAGCCTTTACTGAAAAACATGATTATGGCGATACTAAAAATTTATCCCAAACAAATAAATACTTTGCTAACTTGCAATTGATTGCCCAAATTCAACTACAACAATTAGGTATACAAAATATAACGTCTGTATCTGACTGCACATTTAGTCAAAAAGATAAGTATTTTTCATTTCGTAGGGATAAGATAACAGGTCGAATGGCAACAATTATTTGCCGAAAATAAATTTTTACTTGTTTTAAATCAAACTAATACATTCATTCTTATTGAAAATCATTATAGATGACCTAATCTATTAATTAAGTATTTCATAAGACCAGTAATATGGCAGGAGAGTATTGATGCGTTTAGATAAGTTTACCCAAACATTCCAAGTTGCAATTTCAGATGCCCAATCTTTAGCTTTGGGGCATGACCATCAGTTCATTGAACCTATTCATTTGATGATGGCATTATTAAATCAAAATACTGGCACAGTGTTACCTTTACTTAAAAGTGCTGGGATAGATGTACATTCTTTACGCAGTCATGTGGATCAAGGGATTAACGCTTTAGCAGAAGTCACAGGTACTGGTGGAGAAGTACAGTTATCATCATCTATGGGCAATCTACTTAATCTTTGTGATAAATACGCGCAGAAACAGGGAGATAAATTTATTTCTTCAGAAATTTTTGTTTTAGCGGCTATTGAAGATAAAGGCAAGCTTGGGCAAATATTAAAATCTTTAGGAGCAAACCAACAACGTATTCATGATGCTATTACGCATATTCGTGGTGGACAAAAGGTAGATGATCAAAATGCTGAGGATGTTCGGCAGGCTTTAAATAAATACACGATAGATCTTACCGAACTTGCTGAAGTAGGCAAGTTGGATCCTGTTATTGGTCGTGATGATGAAATTAGGAGGACTATTCAAGTATTACAAAGGCGGACTAAAAATAATCCTGTATTAATTGGTCAGCCTGGAGTCGGAAAAACAGCAATTGCGGAAGGATTGGCACAAAGAATCGTCGACCATGAAGTACCAGAAGGCATAAAGAATAAGAGAGTTTTATCACTTGATATGGGATCACTTGTTGCAGGAGCAAAATACCGAGGAGAATTTGAAGAGCGACTAAAAGCAGTATTAAATGAACTTGCTAAAGAAGAAGGGCAAGTGATTTTGTTTATTGATGAGTTACATACTATGGTTGGTGCTGGAAAATCTGATGGTGCTATGGATGCCGGAAATATGCTAAAGCCGGCACTTGCTCGTGGAGATTTACATTGTGTTGGTGCCACGACATTAGACGAGTATCGTCAATATATTGAAAAAGATGCCGCTCTTGAACGTCGTTTTCAAAAAGTACTTATCGAAGAGCCGAGTGTTGAAGATACCATTGCTATTTTACGTGGTTTAAAAGAACGCTATGAACTACATCACTCTGTCGATATCACCGATCCTGCTATTGTTGCTGCTGCGAGTTTATCTCATCGATATATAAGCGATCGTCAACTACCTGACAAAGCCATTGACTTAATTGATGAAGCTGCATCGAGTATTCGTATGCAAATCGACTCCAAACCTGAGGATCTTGATCGACTTGAACGTCGTATAATTCAGTTGAAATTAGAACAACGCGCCTTATATAAAGAATCTGATAATGCGTCGAAAAAACGTTTATCTCTTATCTCGCAAGATATTAGCGAATGTCAACAAAGCTTTGATGAACTTGATGAAATATGGAAAACCGAAAAAGCAGCCCTACATGGCACTCAAGCGATAAAAACAGATTTAGAGCAGGCACGAATAGATCTCGAAGCTGCAAGGCGAATTGGTGATTTAAATAAAATGTCAGAGTTGCAATACGGTGCAATTCCAGAGTTAGAAAAACAGCTTGATTTGGCAAGCCAAGCCGAAATGCAAGAAATGAGTTTATTGAAAAACAAAGTGACTGAAATTGAAATTGCCGATGTTTTGAGCCGCTCTACCGGTATACCTGTAGCAAAAATGCTTGAAGCAGAGTGCGATAAATTACTGCAAATGGAAGATGATTTACATCAACGAGTTATTGGTCAGTCGGAAGCCGTTGTTTCTGTTTCTAATGCTATAAGACGCTCACGGGCAGGACTTGCAGATCCAAATCAACCTATTGGTTCATTCCTCTTTTTGGGACCTACAGGGGTAGGGAAAACTGAGCTAACAAAAGCTCTTGCCCACTTCTTATTTGATAGTGATGATGCTCTAATACGTATAGATATGTCAGAGTTTATGGAAAAACACTCTGTTGCGCGACTTGTAGGAGCACCTCCTGGATATGTCGGGTATGAAGAAGGTGGTTATTTAACTGAAGCCGTGAGAAGAAAACCCTATTCAGTTATTTTACTGGATGAGATTGAAAAAGCTCATCCCGACATCTTCAATATACTGTTACAGGTATTAGATGATGGCCGTTTAACCGATGGACAAGGAAGAACCATCGACTTTAAAAATACGGTGATCATCATGACGTCCAATCTGGGCTCTGATATTATCCAAAGTTTTGGTGATGACAGCCAATATCAACAAATGAAAAAAAGCGTCATGGCTGAAGTTAACCAACACTTTAAACCTGAGTTTATTAATCGTGTCGATGAATCAGTTGTTTTTCATCCTCTTTTATCTGAACAAATTGAATCAATTGCTGCTATTCAAATAACATCACTTGCAAAACGTCTTGAAGAGCGACATATGCACTTTTCTTTGACAAAGGGGGCGTTAAAATTTCTGTCTCTTACTGGGTTTGACCCATTATTTGGTGCAAGGCCGTTAAAACGTTCAATTCAACAAGGAATTGAAAATCCATTAGCACAAAAAATATTATCAGGTGAGTTTAAAGAAGGGAGTCATATTGTTGTCGACGTACGAGAGGGCGTCTTAGTATTTGATTCGTTGTAATTAAACGGTAGAAGGATTAATACCCTATACATACTTATTTTTTTAATATAGAAATAAACTTGGGTAGGGGATTCCAAATGCGTAGAATTATTTTTGAATAGGGCAACATAAATGAAATTAATTATAGTGTAGGCTGATAAATCAAAGATTTCTTAAATGGAAAGTAACCTACTATCTAATCACTATTATCCGAGCAATAAATTTCAATACGTTTTAAGTTCATTTCCAACTGTTGCTTTTTTTGTTGTTGAGTTAATAATGATTTTTTACCTTCATCATCTGTTGTTTGTATATTATCAAATGATTTAAGTGTAGTTACATTAGTTTTAGCTTCCTGACACTTTTCATTCATTTCTGATTTAAACAACTCTTCTGTTGAGTGGATCACATCATCATCTTCAATATACTCTTCATTATTTTTAGTTGGGGCAGTAACGAGCACCAAGTTAACCTCGCTTGGAGCTGTATTAGCAATATTCATTTCAGTAAAATGCCCAGACTCTGGCTGGTGTTGGCTAAAATGTACTATATTATCTTTGTCTATCCAGCGATAAATTGTTGCGTTTTCAGCAAAGGCGCTTATTGCAATTATTAGCAGCCAAGAACTTATGAGGGAACAGTTAACTTTTATATTCATAATTTAAATCAAAATGAAGCTCTAAAATCTAGTCTTTATAAATATAGCGTTAAGATGTCGTTATGACAACTTGTTAGCTTTTTTATCTGTAAAATCTAAATTACTTATATTTAAAGTATTTATATATGGTTAATCTCTTTCATTACGATAATTCCATTTAGGGAGGGCCTTATTTAACCATTAACGACAACAAAGCTCTTTCAATGGGTATGTTATGTTGTCCAAAGAAATGTCTAAAATCCAGAAATAACATAGTTGTTGCTACAAACTCTTAATGGTGATTACAGCCATGCAGGACGATGATAAATATTCAAAGAAGGTTATTTTTATGTTTGTTATGCTGATATGTTGTTTGCAATGTTGAAGATAGCTCCTCTTTGGACTCATTAAATCATTAACCTTAAAAACCATTGAAGATAAAGAAAATCAAAATAGTGAGATAATAAGATTATTATGGACTTCTTGAAAAGAAGTATTGTTATTTCCCCATTCCAATATTTTAAATGAAACACTTTATTGGAGTAAAACATCGAGTAGCCTGTAATGAAAAGCTTAATTGGTATGGGATGTATGTTATTTAATCGAATATTTACTAATTTCAAATTAATGACAAATAAGTATTGACGCCAAGTTAGAAATCTTTACAATGCGCTCCAGTTCCAAGGGGGTCAGTCAAAATGAACCACCAAACGAACGTTTTGATAAGTTATCACCCTCGCTTTCGGGCAAAGAGGTTTAACTTAACGTTTCAAAATGACGTTTTAATTTTCGAATCAGAAAGTTAAAAAAGAATACAAAAAAACGTTGACATCAAAACTCGGAAGCGTATGATACGCATCCTGCTTCGGGCAAGGCCTAGCGTCTAACTCAAGCAACGAATTACTTTACGGTACAGAGCGAATGAGATTCTTACCGATATTCTTTACTTATATAAGAAAGAATATGTTCTTTAACAATTAGTTATCATGCAATTTGTGTGGACACTCACATTAATGTTGATTTTACATAGTTACCTTCGGGTAACAAAAAAAACAGCTTAATGAATAATGTTCATGCAAAACAAATATTTTATCCTTCTTAGGAAGGATAAAAACATATGTAATGCGTTATCAACTTCGGTTGGTAACACGACAGAATTCATTGAGCAGATGTCTTTTCTTAGTTAACTTCGGTTAGTTAAGGTGAGCATCACAAACGATTTATAATTGAAGAGTTTGATCATGGCTCAGATTGAACGCTGGCGGCAGGCTTAACACATGCAAGTCGAGCGGTAACAGAGATAGCTTGCTATCTGCTGACGAGCGGCGGACGGGTGAGTAATGCTTGGGAATATGCCTTATGGTGGGGGACAACAGTTGGAAACGACTGCTAATACCGCATAACGTCTACGGACCAAAGGGGGGGATCTTCGGACCTCTCGCCATTTGATTAGCCCAAGTGAGATTAGCTAGTTGGTAAGGTAATGGCTTACCAAGGCGACGATCTCTAGCTGGTTTGAGAGGATGATCAGCCACACTGGGACTGAGACACGGCCCAGACTCCTACGGGAGGCAGCAGTGGGGAATATTGCACAATGGGCGAAAGCCTGATGCAGCCATGCCGCGTGTGTGAAGAAGGCCTTAGGGTTGTAAAGCACTTTCAGTTGTGAGGAAAGGTATTCGTTTAATAAACGGGTACTGTGACGTTAGCAACAGAAGAAGCACCGGCTAACTTCGTGCCAGCAGCCGCGGTAATACGAGGGGTGCAAGCGTTAATCGGAATTACTGGGCGTAAAGCGTTCGTAGGTGGTTTGTTAAGCAAGATGTGAAAGCCCCGGGCTCAACCTGGGAACTGCATTTTGAACTGGCAAACTAGAGTATTGTAGAGGGTAGTGGAATTTCCAGTGTAGCGGTGAAATGCGTAGAGATTGGAAGGAACATCAGTGGCGAAGGCGGCTACCTGGACAAATACTGACACTGAGGAACGAAAGCGTGGGGAGCAAACAGGATTAGATACCCTGGTAGTCCACGCCGTAAACGATGTCAACTAGCCGTCTGTAGACTTGATCTGTGGGTGGCGCAGCTAACGCACTAAGTTGACCGCCTGGGGAGTACGGCCGCAAGGTTAAAACTCAAATGAATTGACGGGGGCCCGCACAAGCGGTGGAGCATGTGGTTTAATTCGATGCAACGCGAAGAACCTTACCATCCCTTGACATCCA